>ERZ1034361.403-NODE-403-length-29152-cov-4.765641_pt1 | contig 29152 bp, 29 predicted proteins | sample MGYA00520617_ERZ1034361 | MGnify/ENA primary metagenome ERZ1034361 (study PRJEB33736, sample SAMEA104284507) | Azolla filiculoides | biome: Urban; feature: Water surface; material: Ditch water | place: Netherlands | collected 2015-10-28 | depth 0-0.1 m ...
CCGATCCGCAGTCTGCCAGACCATCTCCCGCGCGAAGAACACCGGATTGAACCGGCAGCGGGAAGCTGTAACTGCCCAGACTGCGGCGGGGCATTGCGTCCTCTCGGTCAGGATAGTGATGAGATGCTGGATGCGCTGCCTGTGCAATGGCGCGTCATCCGGACGGTACGCCCAAAATATAGCTGCCGGTTATGCGAGAAGATCGTACAGGCACCGGTACCCGTCAAAGCTATTGCACGAGGCAAGGCGACATTCGGCACGCTCGCCCATGTGATCGTCTCCAAGTTCGATCATCATCTGCCCTTGTATCGGCAGGCCGAGATGATGGCGGCGCAGGGCCTCGACATCGACCGCTCGACGCTGGCCGACTGGGTCGGACGTATCGGGGTGGCCTTGCAGCCATTGGTTTATCGGTTGACCGTTCTACTCCGCGAACGCAGCGTCCTACACGCCGACGAAACGCCAGTGCCACAACTGGACCCCGGCAAGGGCAAAACAAGCAAAGCGTAGCTCTGGGCTTACCGAAGTAATGATTTGGAACCCGGGCCACCGATTCTTGTGTTTGATTACCAGCCGGGACGGCATGGGCTGCATGCTCGAAATTTCCTTGAGGGTTGGCGTGGCCATCTGATGGTCGATGATTACGCGGGGTATAAAGCGCTGTTTACAGACGGCGTCACCGAACTGGCCTGCCTGGCGCATGCGCGCCGGAAGTTCTTCGATCTCTATGCCGCTAACCAGAGCCCGATTGCCGCCGAGGCCCTGCGTCGGATCGGTGAACTGTATGAGGTGGAACGCCAAGCGCAAGAGATGGATGCGGCGAGTCGACTGCAATTGCGGCAACAGGCGGCGCGACCTCGACTGGAGGCGTTGCGAACTTGGCTGATCCAAACCCGAATCAGCGTGGCCGATGGTGGTGGCACGGCCAAGGCGCTTGATTACAGTATCAAACGCTGGCCGGCACTGATCCGTTATGCCGAGAGCGGAATATTGCCGATCGACAATAATCCGGTGGAGAATTCGATTCGCCCGATCGCTATTGGGAAGAAGAACTGGTTGTTTGCCGGCAGCGAACGGGCCGGACAGCGTGCGGCAGCGATTCAGAGCCTGATGGCTACGGCCAACCTGAACGGGCTCGATCCAACCGTCTGGCTTACCGAGACCCTGCAAAAACTACCCATCTGGCCCTACGCCAGAATCGAAGAACTCCTGCCCCTGCGGCCATAGCACGCTTCCAACCTCCCGAACAGGTGGTACCGCTGAACGCTTACGATTAACCGAGAAGGGTTGTCCATTAACGCTATTTAAAGTCTGATAACTCGGCGTGCCACCGGGAACCAGCCTGTTGTAATTAAGCGCCTGCGCTGCCTGAGTCGGTGGCACATATTGTCCGCCACCGATTTGCAGACCTCCACCGCCCATACGTACCGTATCTAAAGCGCCCAGACGCACACCTAACTCTTCGTTAAAGGTTTCATTCGCCTCAACAATCCTCGCCTCTATCAATACTTGTCTAATCGGTTGATCAACCGACTTAACCAACAGCGCAATTTCCGAGAGCTTTGATGCTGTGTCGTTAACAAACAAGGTGTTGGTACGAGAATCAACGCTGACTTTACCGCGTGGCGTTAATTGTTCGCGCACCAGTTTTTCCAGGTCGATAGCCTGGGCAAAACGCAAACGAAACGCTTCCTGCTTTAGCGGGCCAATACTTTGAGCCTGCTGAGCGATTTCCATGCCTACGCGCTCCTGCTCCATCGCTTCGCTTTTAGGTCGCACTATCAAAATGCCATCTTCCTGTTTACCCACAAGCCCGCGCTGCTGGAAAATAGACTGCAAAACCTCCGAAGCCGGCACGTTATTCATCACGATAGTCACTTGCCCTTTAACCGCTTCACTGGCAACGATGTTGATTCCCAGCTCACGGCCGATAAGCGCTAATACCTGACGCACATCGCCGTTCTGAATATCCAGAGTGATGCGCGGATTCGCCACGCCAGACATTGCATAAGGCACGACCAAACTAAACGACATGAGCAAAAGACCTGACAGCACAAACTTCTTGCACAAATAACGGCATTGAATTTTCATTTTTAACGACTCCGCCGAGCAATCGGCAACCATGACTCAGAGCCATCTGCCTGCCGCAAACGGATGCCCTGTTTTGAAATATCAATAATTTCAGCCTGCTGATTACCCAGCCGATCTCCAGCTTTGACGTTTACAGAGCCTGCGCTTCCCTCGACGACCCCAATGTATCGCCCCTTTACTTCAAGGAAACCTACGATGCGAAGTGAATCAACAGGTGCATCCGCAAAATACCAACGCTCCCCGATAACGGCTTGAATATCGCTACCAGGCGCAAGAGGCTGCCCGATGCGTCCGGGCGCAAAAGGATCAACCACATGCTTTGCGGTATACACCGCCGGTGGCGTATCCACGAGTGTTGGCACAACCGAAGAATTAGCTGGCGCCACCAAAGGCGTTCTACTTTGCACCCACTGCGAAGCGGCTTCTTCGCCTGAAACGGAACAGGCTCCCAGAAGAAAGCAGCTTCCAATGCAAAACCAAAATTTAACGTGTATCACGAGAAACCTTGCCGTCTGAATTTTTTGGCAAATCCTTGTAACGGTATGCTTTGAGCAATGATGCCAAAACTATTTGATTTGCATGTGTTGCCGATGGCAACATCACCACATCTACCGTCACCAAGTGCTGCATCTTGGATACCAGCTCCAGAAACTTAGCAATTGCGTTGTAATCACCACGAAGGCGAATCTCGATAGGCAACACTACGTAATAGGCATGCACTTCTTCACCGAGCGGTTTAAAGAATTCCAATTGCAGCCCTGAATCTTTAGACGCCTTGTTCAATTGCGACAGAACATGTACCGATTCGAGCGCAGCTGGTATTGCATCAAGAAGCTCACCAAACCGCTCTAGGATTGTTTCTGTTTGAATCCGGTATACAGGCAACATATCAACCTGCTCGGCATACCTTAAATAACGATTTTTGAGCACCTCACGTTCCACTGTTTTGGTATCAATGTCGTTTAACGCGTCAGAGGAAACCGTCATCGTGCCTAGCAAAACACCCAACACAAAGACCAAAAGAAGAACTGCTATCCGAAAGCGGATCGTCCAGCAGGAAATATCGGTTATTGATTGGAGCGCCACTCCCGAATTAGTACTTAATCGCAGACGACTGATATCTGCCAGCAATTCTCTTATATCCTTTTTCCACCATGGAACAACAATCTTGCGGTCTCTTCGTGCGCTATAAATTCGCTTATATTTTCCTTTAACGGCAGCAGCCCTGGCACGAACCCAGACCATGCCATTAGAGCGCAAATTACCTAACTTACTCATGGGCAAGAACAACCGTCATGTTGTCGCCCACGCCTGAAAGCTTGACCTTTCCATTAATCAGAAAAACGTAGGGGGCAAGGCTCTCGACTTCCTGCATATGTATTTCTTCCAACGCCAACCCTGTTAATCTTTCCGATCTGACTATCAATTCAAAAAAGTGAGCGATCGCAGCGTTGTTAACTGCTTTTCCTTCAAGCCGAAATCTATCGCCATCTTCTTCCAGTCTCGTCAAATAAACATCCGGCGGCAACGCCCGCGCAACGTCATCGAGAATCATGACGCTAGTCGCACGCCTAGCATCAAGCTTTTCTAGAATTTTCTGTCTTTCCAACATGTCATCGCGCTGCTTTACAAACTGCTGGGCATCCCGATACGCCGGAAGCATTTGTGTAACGGCAGACTGCAAGCTGTTGTTATAGCCCTCAAGATAATCTGATCTTGCGACCACGACGCCATGAATAAACAACGCTGTTAAAAACGCAAGCAACAACACCAGGCTGACTTGACGGGCCAACACTCGTTTCAGCCAAAATTGTTTTTGCATCCGATGTGGCAGCAAATTGAAACGGCCAGTCATGCCGTCTTCCTAAGGGCCATACCCAATGCAACCATCATCCCGTACACCGGCGATATACTGCCATCGCCCTTCACAAATGTTGTTGGATGAATTTCTAACGTATCTTGCGACAGACTTTCAACGGTTGATGCGGCGACTGTACTCGAGTCTGCATCAACTACTAGAAAGAGTTGGTTCAATGCCCTGCCGTTTTCAAAATTCAAGCCTGCTCGACGGCAATATACTTGAAGTTCCTTTGAGACTGAGTCTGCAGTCACGACCAAATCACTTGGGTCATTATCAGCGCTCTTAAATACGTATGACACATGGTCAAGCGCGTTACGAGAAACTATAAATATTTTTTCGTCGCCTTCAATGAGTATGCCCAAAGGATATTCGACCGGTTTCAGACTGCCTTGAGCATTTGCGCACCAAAGCGTGGCATCGTGTACGGCCTGTATATCTCGATCAACAACGCTTAAGACAACACCCGCATCTTCTGCAACGATCCCTAACTCGTCGATCAGCCCTCGTTTACAAAATGCAATATCAATGCGTTCTGTATGCGCCGCCATTTCTGCGCTGTGTTTGAGAAAGTCAGCACAAATCTCTTCTGGGGGTACCGGCAGGTTAGAGACAGCCTCCACCACAGAAATCTGTTCGATCTGCTTTGTTGTCAGTCCTGCAGGTATCTCGATGTTTTTAGTGAAGACATCACCCGAAGGAATGCCAAGCGCCAATGTAAATTCGAGACCCCCTAAGCGCTCAGCCGCACATCGTAAGGCATTGACCATCTCTCCACGATTCGACAAGCCTGTATCCGGTTGATTAGCAAAACCTAATCCGCACGGCTCGTAAACAACTTCCATAACACGCTGGAAATTATCCATAGGCTTAGCCCGCACGAGGCAAACGCCTGCACGACCCCACCAGGCGCCCACCACAAATGGCTGAGCGCCAGTAAACCACCTGATAAATTTGTCTCGCATTTTTGCTTTTTAATTTTGCCTTAGAGTTTACCTATTATTTATTAGTTTCTTCTAAGGAAATCATCAAAAATTTCTGACTTAGATACAATAGGAACATCAAACTTCCTAACAAACCCATGTCTCTACCACCCTCATCTCGCAAAGGCATCATCCTGGCCGGTGGCTCTGGCACTCGCCTCTATCCCGCAACGCTGTCGGTTTCCAAGCAGCTCTTGCCGGTCTACGACAAGCCGATGATCTATTACCCGCTGACCAGCCTGATGATGGCCGGCATGCGGGATATTCTGGTTATCTCGACGCCACAAGACACGCCTCGTTTTGAGCAACTACTCGGCGATGGCTCTCAGTGGGGAATCAATCTCTCATACTGCGTTCAACCTTCACCAGATGGTCTGGCACAGGCCTTTATTCTGGGTGAACAGTTTGTCGGTAATAACCCCAGCGCACTGATCCTCGGCGACAACCTCTATTACGGGCATGACTTTGCATCCATACTCAAGCGGGCAGATGCGCAGACCTCGGGTGCTTCGGTCTTTGCCTATCATGTGAATGACCCAGAGCGTTATGGAGTGGTTGAATTCGACGCTGCCGGCAAAGCACTCTCTATTGAAGAGAAGCCTGTTAAGCCCAAGAGCAAATACGCAGTCACCGGTCTCTACTTCTACGACAATCAGGTCGCGGACATCGCCAAATCGATTAAGCCTTCGGCACGGGGTGAGCTTGAAATCACTACAGTGAATGAAACCTACCTCATGCAGGACCAGCTCAATGTCGAAATCATGGGTCGTGGCTATGCCTGGCTCGATACGGGTACGCACGACTCTCTGATTGAAGCGGCACAGTTCATCCAAACCATTGAACACCGCCAAGGCCTTAAAGTGGCTTGCCCCGAAGAGATTGCCTACCGTAACGGCTGGGTCAGCGCTGAGAAGCTAGAGCAGCTGGCACAGCCTTACCTGAAAACGGGGTACGGCCAGTACCTCATGAATCTGCTGGTTGAAGATATTCGATGAAGGCGACCCAAACCAAGATTCAGGATGTCTGGGTCATTGAACCCCGCGTCTTCGGGGATGACCGGGGTTTCTTCTTTGAAAGCTTCAATGAGAACGCATTTCGTAAAGCCACGGGTACCAATGTAACCTTCGTCCAAGATAACCACTCCAAGTCTACTCAAGGTGTCCTGCGTGGGCTGCACTATCAGCTGCCACCCAAAGCACAAGGCAAGCTGGTACGGGTTGTACAGGGTGAAGTCTTTGACGTGGCTGTGGATATCCGCAAAGACTCTCCAACCTTTGGTCAATGGGTGGCTGAGATCCTGTCCGCCGAAAATAAGAAGCAGATGTGGATCCCGCCGGGTTTTGCCCACGGCTTTCTGACACTCTCAGAAACGGCAGAGTTTCTGTACAAGACTACTGACTATTGGTCACCGGAACACGAACGGGCCATCCAATGGGACGATGCGTCACTCAATATCAATTGGCCACTGAATGGTCAGCAACCAACCCTTGCGGCTAAGGATGCTGCAGGCGCGTCTTTTGCTAACGCAGAAATACCCGCAAACTTTTAATTAGTCATGTGGTTTTGCTGTAAGTAGTGGCGCCATCGCAGCCCATACTTCATCTGGCGTAATACTCGTCAAGCATTCGCTGACTTTTCCACCGCCGCAACCATCAAGACCGCAAGGGCGGCAATTAAACTCTGCACTACGCGTCACCACCTGATGTTCGCCCTCGCGTGGTTTTCCCCAAGGACCCCAATGCCCTTCACCAGAGGGGCCAAACAAAACAACGACTGGCGTTTTCATGGCCGCAGCAATATGCATTGGGGCAGAATCAACACCGGCAAAAAGCTTGGCCTGGCCGGTCAACGCACCTAGTTCTTTTAGCGACAACGAACCCGCCAAGCTTAGAGCGGGCGGTTCATTACGTTTAGCGAGTGCCGCCTGAATCTGGTCAATCAATCGACCTTCTTTGTCGCCTGGCGCAGCCGTCAACACCACTGGCCAACCTGCCGCACGGATACGGGCGATAATTTCTGCCCAACCCTCGGCCGTCCAACACTTGAAGTGCCAGCGAGAAGGGGGGTGCAGATGCACAAAGCCACCCGGCTTTAATCCCAACGATTGCAAACGCACGCTTACATGCGCATCGGCATCTGCCCCGGGTACTAATCCCAGTGCACGCTTATCAGCAGCAGGTTGAATACCTAGACGACGCAAAGCATCGAGGTTCTGTTCAACAACATGCCGGCGACCGCTACCCATGATCGGCGATACAAAGTGAGTAAAGCTGTTTTTCCAGAAACTACCGCGGCCATTTACGCGTGGCGCAACAGACCAGCGGGGCTTAAGCAAGCGGGACAACCAGGCGCCGCGCGGATGCTCAGTCAGATGAATAATTAAATCGTACTGGCGTGCCTTCATGTCTTTGAATAATGCCCACTCTGCGGCGCCCTGCCCAAGCAGACCTAACTTCTTCCAGCCACGGTCGATGCAATGCAACTGCACCATATCTGGGTGATCACGCAACATCTCTGCCGTGTCAGCGTAAACCAATGCATCAATTTCCACATGCGGCGCAGCAGCTTTCAGTGCAGACAACACTGGCGAAGCAAGCAGCACATCGCCATGATGTCGCAACTTGGTTACGAGCACCCGGCGAACTTGAGAAAGATTAATGGCGTCAGCAGGCATGTCGTTATTGTACCGGTGCCGCGCCAATTTGCTCGGCTGTAAACTCCAGACAAAGAACCTGACCATAGTCATACCGCAGATCGAGCCACTTGGATCCGGGCAATGCTTGATGATGTGCCTGCAGTACCCGCATAACGCCTGCATGCGTTACGACGATCACTTCATCGTGCAAATGACTTATTTCGCGCAACCACGCCAAGGCCCGTTGCTGAAGCTCATAGCCTGTTTCGCCATCTGGTGGGCAGAAACCGGCCAGATCATTTGCCCATGCATCTAGCGCTTGCGCACCGATATCATCCCAGGACTGCATTTCCCAGGCACCAAAATTCAGTTCTTGTAAGCGATTATCCTGAACATAGGCGGCATCCAGCATCGCCGCCATCTCTGCACACCGCAATAGCGGACTGCTAAATAAAGGAACGGCGATTGGCAACTGAGCGCGCATAACGCTCACCGCATCAGGTTGCTGCGAGATTGGTGTCTGTAGTAGCAAATCGGTTTGCCCATAGCAAACGCCAGGCGCTACGTCTGGCGGCAAATGCCGAACGAGCCAGAGCCGGATCGTTTTCAATCAGGCTTTCTCCGACACGCCTGCCGATGCGAAGCTGGCCATATCGTTGAGGAATGCCACAGCGCCCTGAACAAGCGGCCAAGCCAATGCAACGCCTGTACCTTCCCCCAGACGCATGCCTAAATCGAGCAATGGCTTAGCATTCATAGCAGCCAGCTGTACCCGATGCCCAGCTTCGGCAGAACGGTGGCAATAGACGCAGTAATCACGTGCTGCCGGATACAATTTGCAGGCTACAAGTGCGGCAGCGCCCACAACAAAACCATCAATCAATACCACCATACGGCGCTCTGCTGCAGCCAGAATAACGCCGACCATGGTGGCTATCTCAAAGCCACCAAACTCTTGCAGCACTTGAGCGGGGTCTGTGATTTTTCCTGTGCGTTCCAAGGCCTGGGCCAACAGCAGTTGTTTACGATTCAAACCCGCGTCATCCAACCCAGTGCCGCGTCCCACACATACATCAAGCGACTCGCCACTCAAACAATGGGTCAGCAAACTCGCGGAAGCTGTATTGCCGATCCCCATTTCACCGAGCCCGATGACATTGCAGCCAGCCTCGGCATAGCGCGTAACGAGTGCGGCACCGTTTTTAATGGCCTGTTCGCATTGCGCGGCGGTCATCGCCGGAGTTTCGATATAGTTCTCCGTGCCAGCGCCTAGCTTGTAGTTAATGAGCCCAGTCCGCTCACCAAATTCATGCGCAACGCCGCAATCCACAACGGCTAGGGGCAAACCATAGGTACGGGTAAATACGTTAATGGCTGCACCACCTGCGAGGAAGTTTTCGACCATCTGCCAGGTCACATCTTGCGGATACGCCGAAACACCGGCTTTGGCCGCACCATGATCCCCCGCAAAAACCAGCATCTGCGGCGCGCTTAGTTTGGGCGACTCCGTCTGCTGAATAAGCCCAATTTGCTGCGCCAAGACTTCCAGCTGACCCAGCGCACCCAGTGGCTTTGTTTTGCCGTCGATTTTATGTTGCAGCTGTTGCGCCAGAGCGCCAGCTGTGGATGGGATATTAAAAGTTCGCATAATCTTCCTGAAATTAACCGCGCAGGTGGAGTGGCAAACCGGCAACAGACAACGTGACCCGCTCGCACAGTGCAGCAACATCCTGATTCAAACGTCCCTGTTCATCAGCGAAACGTCGTGCCAGACGATTCTCCGGCACAACGCCGGAACCAATTTCGTTACTCACCAAAATAATCTCGCCGGGTAATGTTGGTAGCTTCTCCAGCAAAGCTTGGCGCTCCGTCCAGAAACGCTCGCATGTGAGCGTCAAACCCGCCTCAAGCTGCGCACCACCCTCGCCTTTAAAAAGCAATGCCGATAACCAGAGCGTCAGACAATCGATAATCAGGCAACGATCCGGCGCAGCCTGTTCAACAAGCACCCGAGCCAGCTGCAGCGGCTCTTCTACAGTGCGCCAGTGTTGCGGGCGACTTTCTTGATGGTGCTGCAGGCGTGCGGCCATTTCATCATCTAAGGCTTCTGCTGTTGCTATATAAATCACCTGCATTCCTGACTGTTCGCAGGCCTTAGCATGATTTTCTGCCAGACGACTTTTGCCGCTGCGCGCACCCCCCAGGATTAACTTACGCATGACAACTCTCCTGCAGAATTTGATCTAGCTTCTGCCAATCAAGACTGTTTTCAACAGCATCTGCCAATCGTTTTAGATCGGCCTCGCGTCGTGCCACAAAATCAACGATGGCAGCATCAGAAAAACCTGCCCAACCAAGCAATGCCGACAACGCTGCTGGTTGATCAAAGATGCCATGGCAATAGGTGCCGATCACCTGGCCATCCAACGAACACGCGCCATCGCTTCTGCCGCCATCCAACCTGACTAAAGGACGGCTCAAATCTTCACCCTTGCTGACGCCCAGATGGATTTCGTACCCACTCATAGCAGCATCGCCCGGCAGCACCAGGTGGCCCCGCACATTCTTCAACTGCTTTTCTGACTCAAGCGTGGTTTCAATATCCAACCAACCTAACCCAGGTGACACGCCGTGCGCCCCTTCTAATCCCTGCGGGTCGAGCAATCGCCTACCTAGCATCTGGAATCCACCACAAATACCCATGACCTTGCCGCCATAACGCAGATGTCGCTCAATGGCTTTATCCCACCCCTGCACACGTAGCCAATCCAGATCTAACCGAACCGCTTTGGAACCAGGCAAAACAATCAAGTCGGCCGCCGGTATTTCCTGGTTTGGGCCAATCCACTGGAAATCCACTTCTGGATGCAGGCGCAATGGATCGAGATCATTATGATTCGACACCCGGGGATACGCCGGAGCAATGACTTTAAGCTTAGGCTTTTCATCCAGCTCCTGACCGCCCGCGATCGCATCCTCTGCATCCAGGAATAGCCCATGCAGGTAGGGCAACACACCTAGAACGGGTTTACCCGTTCGCTCTTCCAGCCAACGTAACCCCGATTCCAGCAAACTGATATCTCCACGGAATCGGTTAATGACAAAGCCCTTAACACGCGCCTGTTCCGAGGGTGATAGCAAATCAAGTGTGCCAACCAGATGAGCAAAGACGCCGCCCCGATCTATATCCGCCACCAGAATAACCGGGCAATCAACTGCCTCGGCGAAACCCATGTTGGCAATATCGCGATCCCGAAGGTTGATTTCAGCTGGTGAACCAGCCCCTTCAACCAGCACGGCTTCATAACGTTGTGTCAGGCGTTGCCAGGAATCGAGCACTGCAGCCATCGCCCGTGGCTTATAGGCGTGATAATCCTTGGCATTGAGATCTGCGGCCACTTTTCCCTGAATAATGACCTGGGCCTGACGATCAGTCGTTGGCTTGAGTAACACCGGATTAAAGTCTGTGTGCGGTTCAAGACCGCAGGCGTAGGCTTGCAACGCCTGAGCGCGACCGATTTCTCCGCCATCCTCAGTCACCGCAGAGTTCAGCGCCATATTCTGTGGCTTAAATGGCGCCACGCGTACGCCACGGCGTTGCAGAATGCGACACATGGCAGCAACCAGCGTCGATTTTCCCGCATCAGAGGTCGTGCCCTGAACCATCAGGGAAGCACATGGCATCAAACGAAATCCTGTCGATAAAAAAGAGGCGGCGGCAATCGTAATTACACCGCCTTAATCGTTTATTATCCCATGCCTGACAGGCATTTACGGCATCATGATCACTTCTGACACACCCGCCAGCCACCCATTTTCAGAGGCCGCCCGCGATGCGGTCTATCAGGCTATCTTTTCTCGGCGAGATGTCCGTAGCCAGTTTCTGCCTAAAGCCATCCCTGATGAGGTGCTCGGCCGTTTACTAATGGCCGCACACCATGCGCCTTCCGTGGGATTCATGCAGCCGTGGAACTTTTTGCTAATCCGTTCCGCCGAGACGAAAGCACGGGTTCAAACACTATTTCGTAAGGCCAACGACGAAGCACGGGATCAGTTTTCAGAAGGACGGAAGGATCTATACAGCCGTCTGAAACTAGAAGGCATTACCGACGCCCCCATCAATCTGTGCATTACCTGCGACCGTGAACGAACAGGGCAAACGGTTCTGGGGCGTACGCATATGAAAGAAATGGATCTATACAGCACCGTCTGCGCTGTGCAGAACCTCTGGTTGGCAGCGCGCGCGGAGGGCATCGGCGTGGGCTGGGTCAGCATTTTTCATCAGCACGAACTCAAGGATGCATTAGGCATCCCGGAAAAAATTGTCCCGATCGCTTATCTCTGCCTGGGTTATGTCAGCGAATTTCTGGATCGTCCAGAACTGGAAAAATCCGGCTGGTTGTCGCGCCTCCCTCTTGAAGATCTTGTATTTCACGACACCTGGGGAGAAACCGGTGACGTAGACGATCCCCTGGCAAAAACCTATCAAGCATTAAGACAGCAGTACGGCTATGCTTGAACATGGTGGACGTTTACGCGTAGCCGCCGAAAAGTTCGGCGTGCCTCTCGAGCAGTGGATCGACTTATCCACTGGGATTAGCCCCTGGCTATATCCCGTACCAGCTATCCCGGATTCAGCCTGGCATCGCTTGCCCGAACCTGACGATGCTCTCAATACGATAGCTGCCAAGTATTACGGCAATCCACGCTTGCTCGCAACCGCAGGCAGCCAACCGGTTATTCAAGCACTGCCATCACTTTTTCCCCGGTCGCAGGTTGCAATTATTGGTCCGACCTATAACGAACACATTGCTGCCTGGCGCACTACTCATGACGTAAAAATCGTCGACGGCCTTTCCGGTGCGCTCGCTACCGATGCCAGCATTATTCTCCTCTGCAATCCTAACAATCCGACAGCAACGCACTACAAACGCGCAGAGCTTCTGGAAGCCGCAGCACAGTTGCAAGCACGTGATGGCTGGCTACTGGTAGACGAGGCCTATGGCGATGCCTATCCGGAACATAGCGTTACCGCCTTCGCCGGTTCTGCGCAGGCGCCTCGTCTGATTACCCTGCGTTCGCTGGGTAAATTTTTCGGGCTAGCTGGCGCGCGAGTGGGCTTTGTCTTTGCAGACACCGCGCTTCTGGTTCGTCTCTCGGATGCACTCGGCCCCTGGACGATCAGTGGCCCGAGCCGCTGGGTCGCTCAAGATGCATTGGCGAATACCGTCTGGCAATCCAACCAGATGACGCACATCAAAGATGCAGGCGTTCGACTGAAACTGCTCATTACACAAATCATCGCGCCTGAAGCGCCAGTGCAGTCTACGGGGCTATTCAGCACGTTCCGGCTAGCCGAAGCACATGATTTGTTTGAGCACCTTGCCCGGCGCGGCATTCTGGTGCGACTCTTCGGTGAAGACTCCTTGATACGGATTGGCATTGCTGCCGATCATGAATGGAAACGCCTAGAGCTGGCATTAAAAGACTGGCGCAACACCAACCCTCAGAGAAACCCATGACACAAGAAAACGATAGCGGGCGCAACGAACGCCACCAACAACGCATGGTGCGTAAAAAAGATGTAGTTGATGAAAAAATTGCTGCCGCACAAACAGAAAAGGGCCTGCTGCTGATTCATACCGGCAACGGCAAAGGGAAATCATCTTCTGCTTTTGGCGTGTTAGCACGCGCCATCGGGCACGACATGAAGTGCGCCGTGATCCAGTTTGTAAAAAGTCGATCAGACTCCGGTGAAGAAGCTTTTTTCCGGAAATTCCCGGAACAGGTTTCATGGCAAGTTATGGGCGAAGGATTTACCTGGGAAACACAGGATCGAGAACGTGATAAGCGCGCAGCACTCGTCGCGTGGGAAGAAGTCTGCAAAAAACTGACTGACCCTTCCATCGATTTGGTCATTCTTGACGAATTCACCTACGCTTTTAAATTCGGTTGGCTGGAACTAGCGCCCGTCATTGCCACGCTAAAGCAACGTCCGCCCATGCAGCATGTCATCATTACCGGGCGAGCCGCTCCCCCTGAGCTGATCGAAGTCGCCGACACAGTGACGGAAATGGGCATGGTCAAGCATGCATTCCAGCAAGGCATCAAGGCCATGAATGGTATCGAGCACTAACATGAGTCAGTGTATTGAATGTCCAGCGCTGATGATTGCTGCCCCGGCTTCGGGGCAGGGCAAAACCATGATCACCGCAGCACTGGCTCGACTTCACAGGCGGCAAGGCCGCCGCGTTAAAGTGTTCAAATGCGGCCCTGATTTTCTGGATCCGCAGATCCACGCTATCGCCAGCGAAGCGCCCTGTGAAAACCTCGATTTCCGTATGGGTGGCGAAGCTGATGTCGCCTGGCGACTGGCACGAGCTGCCCGCGACAATGATGTCATTCTGATTGAAGGCGTCATGGGTCTGTTTGATGGAGACCCCTCCGCCGCCGACCTGGCAAAGCGCTACAACCTGCCCATTCTGGTGGTAATCGATGGCAGCGCCATGGCCACATCATTCGGCGCGATCGCATTGGGCATGAAAACCTATCGCCCCGATACGCGCGTTGTTGGCGCACTCGCCAATTGTGTGGGTTCTGCCTATCACGCTCAATTGCTTGAGCAAAGCCTACCCGAAGGCATTGCATGGTTTGGCGCCATTCCGCGTAACGCAGAATCCGCATTGCCTGAACGTCACCTTGGCCTACTCCCTGCGGCTGAAATTGCAGACCTGGCACATCGCATTGACCAATTGGCAGATCGTATCGCTGAAACGGCAGCAGCAGCTTTGCCGCCAGCCGCAGAGTTTCCTGATGCGCCCAAGCCTCACCTACAGCAATCCCTGGCTGGAAAAACAATTGCCATCGCACGCGATGCCGCATTCTGCTTTGCTTATCCCGCAAACATAGAATGCCTGCAGGATATGGGCGCTCAGTTAAGCTTTTTTTCGCCACTACATGATGCGGTGTTGCCACCCTGTGACGCGATCTGGCTGCCCGGGGGCTATCCGGAGTTGCACGCAGAAGCACTCGCTAGTAATAAGGCAATGATCCAGGCATTACGCCTACACATCGACGCCGACAAACCGGTATTCGCCGAATGCGGAGGCATGATCGCGCTTGCCGAGTCTCTGATAGATACCGAAGAGCAATCCCAGCCGCTTATAGGCATTCTGCCGGGCACTGTTCGCATGCATAAGAAACTTGCTGCACTAGGCATGCAATCCCTGGCGGCAGACACAGGCAACTTGGGTGGCCATACTTTCCACTACTCCACCTTTGATTGCCCACTCACTCCGATAGCGCACACGATTGATGCACATCAACGCCAGAGTGAAGCCGTCTATCGCACGCAGCGTCTGACAGCCACTTATTTCCACGCATATTTCCCTAGCGCACCCAACACGGTGGCTACGCTCTTGTCCTGATGCCCGACTTTAGCTTTACCGTTACAGCATTAATGGTGCTCGCAGCCTGTCTATTGGATCGCTTGCTGGGGGAGACCAAATACTTTCACCCGCTCGTCGGCTTTGGCAATCTCGCAAAGCTTTGTGAACAGCGATTCAATCGTAACGCTGCATCTAAAGAGCGTAACCAACTACACGGACTCCTCTGTTGGTGTTTGCTCGTGATTACGCCCACCTTCCTTGCCACAGCGCTCATTGCATCGCTCAGCGCATTGCTTCAATTTATTGCTGCAAGCATCGTGCTCTACATAACTATTGGCGGTCGCTCATTACAGGAGCATGCCGAGAGAGTCAGGGTTAATCTGGAAACGAATGATCTGGATGCTGCTCGCACCCATGTTAGCTGGTTGGTCTCCCGTGACACGACTGAACTGGATACTCAGGGTGTGAGCAAGGCCTGCATCGAGTCTGTATTGGAAAACGGCAACGACGCATTGTTCGCGCCAATTTTCTGGTTCTGCATTTTGGGACCAGCGGGCGCCATTCTGTATCGATTAGCCAATACACTAGATGCCATGTGGGGCTACCGAACAACCCGTTATCTGAACTTCGGGCGCGCTGCAGCAAAACTGGATGATGCACTCAACTATGTACCGGCTCGCCTAACAGCACTTTCCTACGCACTGGTTGGCAACACCCGCAAAGCCTTGGCCTGCTGGCAAACTCAAGCGCCACAATGGGACAGCCCAAACGCCGGCCCAGTAATGGCCGCCGGTGCCGGAGCGCTCGATGTCAAACTCGGTGGTGCTGCGGACTATCATGGCGCCACTGAACATCGGCCGCAACTAGGCTGTGGCGATTTGCCGAAAGCATCTGATATTGCTAACGCACAACAACTTCAGCGGCACGCCTTGTGGCTCTGGCTAGCCACCATTTCTTTGGCAGCTATTTTTTCGCTGATCTTTTAGAATGCTTCGCATGAATACCCGTTTATTTTCTGCCCACTCCTTTGTTGCCATTGTCTGCGCACTGTTCGCAGGCGTTGCAATATCTGCGCCAGTCAGCGTTAAAGACGATCTTGGCAATACGGTTAGTCTGACCGCCCCCGCCAGTCGCATCGTGACGCTGGCGCCTTCTGTGGTTGAAGTTACCTATGCCGCCGGTGCTGGCGACAAGATTGTTGCCACTGTCGAATACAGCGATTACCCCGCATCGGCTTTGAAAATCCCCCGCGTTGGCGGCCACTCAAAAATCAATCTTGAAGCGGTCGTCGCGGCCAAACCCGATCTGATCATCGCCTGGGAATCAGGCAACTCGCCAACGGCCATCGAGAAATTGCGCCAGCTGGGCATTCCTGTCTTTATGTCTCAGCCGCACAAGATGACTGACATCCCCGGTGAAATCGAACGCATTGGCGTACTGGCAGGCACATTGCCTATCGCCAAAAAAACCGCTGACGATTTTCGGAAGCGCTATCAAGCCATCGCCAGTAAATATCGAGATCGTTCTCCCGTCACGGTTTTCTATCAAGTCTGGCAAAACCCCTTGATCACCATCGGCGGCCAACAGATTATGTCGGATGCCATTACGCTTTGTCGTGGCGACAACATATTTGGTTCCCTCAAACCACTTGCACCACGCGTCAGTTTTGAGGCGGTAATTGCAGCCAATCCAGAGGCCATCGTCACATCCGGCATGGCCGACCAGAACCCGGAAATGCTCGACGCCTGGAAGAAGTGGCCAAACTTAACTGCAACCCAACGTAACAATTTCTTTTTCGTTCAATCGGATCTCATGAACCGTAGTGGTCCGAGAATTCTGGATGGCACGAAAATCCTTTGCGAAGCACTGCAAACAGCGCGCGACCACCGACCTAAGCGCGAGGCTAAGCCTTGAGTCGCAATTCTGTAAAGCGAGAAACCATCGCCTTTCTAGCGGCGGTTCGTTTCTTTACGCGCATCCCGATTCCAGATCGGGTTCCCCATTCTACGGAGAGCCTGAACCACGCTGCCAGATACTTCCCGGCGGTGGGCCTTCTGGTTGGCACCGCAAGTGCTATGGCCTTTTTTCTCGCTACACTGGTGTTGCCTGCAGCAGTAGCGGTGTTGATTGCCATGGCTAGCAGCATCTATCTAACCGGTGCCTTTCATGAAGACGGCCTATCAGACATGACGGATGGCCTGGGGGGCGGATGGGAGAAAATACGCATCCTCGAAATCATGAAAGACTCACGAGTCGGCAGCTACGGCGTTATTGCCATCACCATGGCGTTGCTTAGCAAGTTTGTACTTCTGGATAGTTTCGACCCACTCTGGGTGCCCTTACTGCTGATTGCCGCTCACGCATTTTCCCGATACTGCGCAGTGCTCATCATGGCTGGGCTGTCTTACGTGCGTGAAGATGCGCTAAGCAAATCCAAACCCCTCGCTACCAAACTCACTAAAAACGCCTTGTGGGTCGCCTCGGCTTTCGGCCTTCTGCCATTGCTGCTACTTCCGGCCACGGCCGCATTGATGGGCGTTGCGGCAGGTTTACTAACCACCATCTGGCTAGGCCGAAAACTGCACAAATGGCTCGGCGGTTACACGGGAGATTGCCTTGGTGCAACTCAACAACTCAGCGAACTGGCTTTCTACCTGGGCGCACTCGCCGTCTTGTCTTGATTCGATGATTGGCGTCGAATTACGCTGGCACAAACCAGCGTTGCATTACGCCGGCAGCATCAGCTCGCTCAATTTGCACCAGCGGATAGCCATATAGCCGAGACAAGTTCTCAGCTGTTAGCACCGTAGATACCGAACCATACTGCCACTCACCCTCACCGAACAAGAGCAGCGCAGAATCACAGTAGCGATGCGCCAGCCCTGGCTCGTGCAAAACCATAATGCAACTCACACGCTCTTTACGTGCTTTGTTTCGCATGAGCTCTAGCACTTCGATCTGATGGTTCAGGTCCAAGTGAGCAAGCGGCTCATCCATAAAATACAGCGATGGATTTTGCGTAAGGATTGTTGCCACGGCAACACGCTGACGCTCACCACCCGACAATGTCAGCACATCCCGCTCGGCAAAACTATCCATCCCAACAGCGCTCAACGATGCCAGGGCTAGCCCCTGATCATCTGACGACTCCCAAGCCCAACGATTCAGGTGCGGATGCCGACCAGAAATGACCGTTTCCAGCACCGTCGAACTAAACTGATCCTGTTGCTTCTGGGCCAACCAGCCTCGCCAACAGGCGGCAGCACGGTCTCCCCACTGCGCATAGGTCTTATTGCCTAGCAAAACATCGCCGGTCATCTCACCACGCGGCAATCCGGCCAAGCAAGACAATAATGTCGACTTGCCAACGCCATTGCGACCAAGAATGGCCGTCATCTCTCCCGGAAAAATCTCGAAGCCCAGATCACGAGACACATTAGTCTCGCCAACCTGCAAGTTAACGGCCGAGACTTTAAACAGCGCTTTCAGCGCATCTATATTTTGATGAGCCGTCATTGGTAACGTGTCCGATTAAGCAGATAAAGGAACACAGGGACACCGATCAGTGCCGTGACCACGCCCACGGGTAACTGTTGTGGCGCAATCAGCAAGCGGGCCAATGTATCGGCAAGCACCAGAAAGATGCCGCCTGCCAGCATGGATGTTGGCAACAGAATTCGTTGGTCATTACCAACAAGCATACGTGTCAGGTGTGGAATCACTAATCCCACAAAACCCACCGAACCTGCTGTCGTGACTGATACCGCCGTTGCCATAGATGCAAGCAAGTAAATGGCAATGCGCACAAAGCTTACCGAAACCCCCAGTGCCTTGGCGGTATCGTTACCACGAATCAACACGTTGAGATCGCGAGCCAGCGGCGCCGTCAGCAGTCCAATTCCAACCATACCAATTAAGGCATATGTCGGATTAACACCCTGGGAAAAATCTCCCATCAGCCAGAACAGCATGCCCCGCAAACGCTCTTCGGGCGCAATCGATAACAGTAGAGTAATCACGGCGCCACAACCAGCTGCAACCATCACTCCGGTTAACAACAAACGGGTTTGTGTCCAGCTGCCATCGCCATGAGCCAGACCAAAAACGATGAGGATCGCGAGTAACGCACCGGCAAACGCAAAGCCATTCAATCCGGCAACACCCAGACCAAAGAAAATTGCCAGCAGTGCCCCCACACCAGCACCGCCTGAAATGCCGAGGATGTATGGGTCTGCCAACGGGTTACGCAACAATACCTGCATCAGCGCTCCGGCCAGCGCCAACAACCCACCGCAACCAAATGCCGCTAGCGTTCGCGGCAAGCGCAAATCACGAATCACACTGGCACCTGGCGCAGCCGGGTCTAACAACCCGGCCATCACATCAGCAAAAGGCATTTTCACGCTACCGACTGACAGCCCAATCGCGATCGCACCCAGCGCCATAAGCGCTAGGAGAAAAAACACCAAAATGAGTCGTCTGAAGGAGGTCATGCGTGAAGTTTATCGTTGATCAAAGCGCAGGCCGAAAAATACCGCACTACCTGCTGTTCGATAGGGGCCATTCGTAGCATTCACTGAGTTCACATACTGCTTATCAAATAGATTGTTAATCCGCATGAAGGCCGAAACATCCTTGTAAACCTTTACATCCCCATACAGGTTGAACAGTGTATAACCGCCCATTGTGACGTTAGCTCCGGGCGTCTGTCCAACATATTGAATCGGTGATGATTGCTGCTGACCTTGTGACTGCATCTGGACACCCAATTTCCAGCTTTCCATTTTCTTTTCCGTGGTCAGACTTCCAAACACATAGGGGCTGTAAGGCAACACTGTGTTGGTCGCCATATTCTGCGGATCCTGATAGTCCATACTGCCATTAATATTCAAGCCAAGAATCTGGCCCCCATAGGTAAGGCTAATCCCCTGAATCACCGCACGCGAAATATTCATCGGCTGCGAATTGATATTAGTTGTACTGCCACTTGTCGTTCTCGTCGTTACCCACGAAATCTGGTCGTTAATATTGTTGTAGTAATAAATCACGCCCGCGGCATGCTTGCCATCATCATAACGAAGTCCGGCTTCTGTATTCTGGGACTTAGTTGGTTGAAGATTCGAATTGGATCGATAAGTAGTTCTACTACTGCCTGTACCAGAAGTGGCTATATGAGTAGGGCGTGTACAGCTGATTAAAAGTCGGCGCCTGGAAACCTGTGCCCCATGATGCAGTCATGCGCAGCGGGGCCGCCAGGAAGTACCCGTATCCCACAGACCCGGTAACTGCGTTACCAAACTGGCTATTCGCATCGTTACGAATATTGGCCTGCCATAGATGATCACCATGCGTACCATTCAAACCGCCTTGTACAGAACCAATGTTTCTCGAGTAATTCTGATAAGTACTGTTGTATACATAGGCTGTTTGATTCAAAAACTCATAGGCCAGCATCCCGTTCCCGATTGACGTCTTGATATCGTTCTGCCACTGAATCTGCTTTTGTGTGGTATCAAAATAAGACTGCACATTGTTCGAGTACCAAGACCGCGTATTGTCCTGACTCGAACCCACTCTCAATAAACTCGTCCACTCGTCCAGAATTCTGTTTTTTGAATAGGCCGACAATACATTCAGCGACTTCTGACTGGTCGCCGCACCCAAGCCATACCCGCCAGACGTACTGGAATTGGTGAACCCATTCTGACCACCACCGAACAACACTTTTACGCCAAGCTCCTGGCCAGCAGCGACGTTATATGAGAACGCCCCGGATGCATTGGTGTTGGTATACGAAGCAGGCGATTGTGAGTATGTATAGCCAGTTGAATTGGTGATGTAGTTGGGAAAACTGACCGAATGCGTATTGCCCCCGTACACGCTATAACTGAAATCTCCTTCCGAGCCCTCAACACCTACCGTCTCTGTTGTTGTGTTGTACGTACCATAACTTGAGTCCGCATAAAATTTTGTAGGACCTTGACCTTTGCGGGTGAAAAGTTGAATCACGCCACCGATAGCATCCGAACCATATGATGATGAAGTTGGTCCACGCACAATCTCCATCTTTCCAACTTGCTGCATCGGAATGTAAGCCCATGGCGCATCGCCCGTTGTTGCCGAATTAATACGTAAGCCATCAACCAGCAAGATCGTTTGGTTACTCGCCGTACCGCGAAGTCTGACGGATGTATCGGTGCCCATACCACCGCTTGATCTGATAGTAATGCTGGGCTCATTTGCCAAAATGTCGGAAATTGGTGCCTGCGGGCCGTAATCCCGAATTTGTTCCTGATCAACCACGCTGACGTCAGAAATCAGTTGGTTGTACCTTGTAGGCATTCGCGTTGCAGTCACCACAATCGGATCTGCCGGCCCGGCAATCTGCTCCGGTGTTTCCTGCGCAATTGCACCTATCGGTAAAGACGCGATGGCACACGCCACCAGCGAGCGAGCAACGCTCGACTTTTGGATATCAAACATAAGAACTCCTGGCACAGCGTGCCAATGCCTGAACAAGCGTCCCCGCAGGTTCAAGACAACTTAAATACTGAAAGGAGTGCTCAGACGGCCACGCAATGGCTGTCCAGAGCCGCTCACCCGCAGCGCTTGGTTTCCAAAAGGCCGGTCTCCGGGCTCGCGCCGGGCAGGACATTCCTGCCGAACGTACCGCCTTCCCAGATCCGAAGATCCAGTGGCTTTAAGGTACGACTAGCGCTTACCGTTGCGGGGGCAGCACCGGGATAGCATTGATATGCGTCACCGGTTTCCCGTTTCACCCCGAGGCAGTTTCACTGCAGCGGGGCACCGTTCGGAAGATCAGGGGCATTCACCCAAGATTGATGCGAATTCTAGCACCAAAATATCAATTCGTTAAAAAACATCAACTTACTGCAAATGGAGTTGACCCTGAAGCCATGGCGTCCTATAGTTCGCGGCATGGAAAGTAATCTCTCTCTGCTAGATCAAAAGCTCTCTCAACTCATTGCGCTACTCGACCAAAGTCGTGAGCAAAGCATACAGCTGCGTGCCCGCGCCGAAAGCGCTGAAGCGCGTTGCACTGAACTCGAGACGCAAATGAACGCAGCACGTACAAAGCTCGAGCAGGTCGTAGCCCGCCTGCCGGAATCGGTAAATCTGTCATGACGACTGCCAATCACCTGGACATCACGCTCTTTGGACGCGAATACCGTCTAGCCTGCCCACCAGAACAGCAAGCGGCTTTACTGCAGGCTGTGTCGCTGGTCGACGGCAAGATGCAGGAAGTCGCTGGCAAAGGTCGCCAGATTTCTGCTGAACGCGCAGCCATTATGGCGGCCGTAACACTGGCCCACGAACTGATTCAAGCCCGAGATGGCCAGGCACCTATCGCAGCCGTTGTTGACACGACAGAAGCACAGCGTAAAGTTGAGGCACTCGTACAGCGTGCTGAAGCGGCCATCGAAACGCACCAGAACGCGTTGTTCTAGTTCTCTATGCCCCTTGCGCCGTTGGTGATGCCCAGCGTTGCTTGAACCAATGCTTATAGCAATGGTCGAAGGCACATAAACTGCTGTTGTGATTGCCCCTTGCGGGTGAACCTGATGCGGTACGCCGTCGACCTCACTGAACTCAGGTTCAGAGTCACCTAGGTATTGCTACGTTCGCGGGGGGCGCCCTCATTCATTAGTTTCTGAATCGCATGCTGCCCTGCCAGCAGGTGCGCGCGCATTGCTGCATCCGCGCCTTCGGCGTCTCGATCCAGCATCGCCGCCAAAATTAACCGGTGTTCGGCAAGGGATGAATCCAACCGGCCGACGCGCGAGAGCGAATTCAATCGCGACAACTTCAGCACTTTACGCAGGTCGTTAATAATCTGGATCAACCAGCGATTGCCCGCCTGTTCCTGAACAATCCGGTGAAACTCCTGATTAACCTCAAAAAACTGACGGATCTCATTGGCCGATGCTGCTACTTCTAAGGCATCGTGACACGCCTGCAGCCGACTGGCCGCTGCGTCATCGAGTTTACGAGTCGCTTCATAGGCACATCGCCCTTCAAGCATGGCCAGAACAGGGTAAATCTCGGCGGCATCCTCTTTGGAAATCTCGGCCACATAACAACCACGACGCGGTTTTAGCGTGACCAAACCCTCGACCGCAAGGACTTTCAGCGCCTCCCGTAACGGCGTCCGGGAGATGCCATAACGGGCCACAAGCGCCAGTTCGTCAATCCAATCCCCCGGCTGCAATACGTGGTCAAAAATCTCCTCGCGCAGGCGGTTAGCAACCTCCTGATAAAGCGCTGAAGAAACAATGGGTTGCCGGGCGCCACGTGGCGTCTTTTTTGGGGGAGTCGGGGATGTTGCGCCCATAATTATGAATAACGTATGATTCGGTTTATATATGTGGTGTGCTGTCCGCAGTCTGCCACAGTTTGCTGCTTTCACCCAAAGCAGCACTTCCTGCGAAGTACAGGTCGTGTGATCGTCTGCGCGATTTGTTGCACCGCAACTGTCAAGAATTTCCGTCGTGAGGTTTGCCATGAGTCATTCGAACAAAGCCACCCCAGAGGCCATTGAAGCCTGGAAAAAGGCTGCAGCCAAACAATCGCCCGAAGGCGATCTGAGCCGCCTCGACTGGCACACGCCAGAAGGCCTGACAGTCAAACCGCTCTATACCCAGCAAGATGTCGAAGGTCTGAAGTATGCCGACACCCTGCCAGGCTTTGCCCCGTTCCTGCGCGGCCCACAACCGACCATGTATGCGGTCAAGCCTTGGACGATTCGCCAGTACGCCGGCTTCTCGACGGCTGAAGCCTCGAACGCCTTCTACCGCAAGGCGCTGGCCGCCGGCGGCCAAGGCGTCTCGGTCGCCTTCGACTTGGCCACACACCGTGGTTACGACTCCGACAATGCACGCGTTGTGGGTGACGTTGGCAAGGCGGGTGTGGCGATTGACTCGGTCGAAGACATGAAGATTCTCTTCGATCAGATCCCGCTCGATAAGATTTCGGTCTCGATGACCATGAACGGCGCCGTGCTGCCGATTCTGGCGGGCTATATTGTGGCCGCCGAAGAACAAGGTGTATCGCAGGACAAACTGTCCGGCACGATCCAGAACGACATTCTTAAAGAGTTCATGGTTCGTAACACCTATATTTATCCGCCAACGCCGTCGATGAAGATTATTTCGGACATCTTTGGCTACACGGCACAGCACATGCCGAAGTTCAACTCGATCTCGATTTCGGGTTATCACATCCAGGAAGCCGGTGCGAACCAGGCCATTGAACTGGCCTTCACGCTGGCCGATGGTCGCGAGTACGTCCGTACCGGTATCGCTTCGGGCCTCGACGTTGATGCCTTTGCTGGCCGCCTGTCGTTCTTCTGGGCTGTGGGCATGAATTTCTATCTGGAAATTGCCAAGATGCGTGCTGCGCGTCTGCTCTGGCACCGGATCATGTCGGAATTCAATCCGAAGAGCGCCAAATCGCTCATGCTGCGTACCCACTCGCAGACATCGGGCTGGTCGCTCACCGAGCAAGACCCATACAACAACGTGGTACGTACCACGATCGAAGCCATGGCAGCCGTGTTCGGCGGCACCCAGTCGCTGCACACCAATGCACTGGACGAAGCCATTGCGCTGCCAACCGAATTCTCGGCTCGTATCGCCCGCAACACCCAGCTGATCATTCAAGAAGAAACCCACATCACCAACGTGATCGATCCGTGGGCCGGCTCCTACATGATGGAAAAGCTCACGCAAGACATGGCCGACAAGGCCTGGGGCATCATCGAAGAAATCGAAGCCATGGGCGGCATGACCAAGGCCGTGGAATCGGGCTGGGCCAAGATGCAGGTGGAAACCTGTGCGGCTGACAAGCAAGCGCGCATCGACTCCGGCAAAGACGTCATCGTGGGTGTGAACAAATACAAGCTGGCCAAGGAAGACGATATCGACATTCTTGATATCGACAACCATGCCGTACGTGAAGCCCAGGTTGCCCGACTGCAGAAGATCCGCGCGACGCGCGATAGCGCCGCCGTCGAAGCTGCACTGAACGCACTCACCGAATCAGCCAAATCTGGCCAAGGCAACTTGCTCGACCTCACCGTTAAGGCCATTCGCCTACGTGCGACGGTGGGCGAAGTATCCGATGCGCTGGAAAAGGTCTTTGGCCGTTTCCGCGCTAACAACCAAACCATTTCTGGTGTGTACGGAGGCGTTGTGCAAGGTCAGGAAAGCTGGGAAGAAATCAAACAGGACATCGAAAAGTTCGTTCTGGAACAAGGTCGCCGTCCACGCATCATGATTGCTAAATTGGGTCAGGATGGTCACGACCGCGGTGCCAAGGTCGTGGCAACCGCCTTTGCCGACCTTGGTTTCGATATCGACATGGGGCCGCTGTTCCAGACGCCGGAAGAAGCCGCCCGTCAGGCGATTGAAAACGATGTGCACGCCATCGGCGTCTCATCACTGGCTGCTGGCCACAAAACGCTGCTGCCAACCCTAGTGAACGCGCTGAAGGAACAAGGCTCCGATGACATCATCGTCTTCGCGGGCGGCGTAATTCCAGCACAAGACTACGACACCCTGTACAAAGCTGGTGCCAAGGCTATCTTCGGCCCAGGCACGCGCATTGAGGATTCGGCTCGCACCGTGTTGGCCGAGATTCGCAAAGCACTAGCCAAGTAAGCCCTTTACTGCACTTAGCATGAACGCGATGCGCCCAGCAGAAGTCTCCACGCTCACCGAAGCCGATCAGGCTTTGGTAGCGGGTGTGCTCGCCGGGCAACGTCGTGCGCTGGCCAAGGCCATTACGCTCATCGAATCAACGCGTGAGGATCATCAGATCCGTGCCCAGCAAGTGCTGAACGCCTTGCTACCCAGCACGGGCAATACCATCCGCATCGGCATTTCCGGTGTGCCCGGTGCCGGCAAGTCGACCTTTATCGAAGCGCTTGGTATGTGGCTCATCAAGCAGGGTCACAAACTCGCTGTTTTGGCAGTCGATCCTTCTTCCAGCGTCTCCGGCGGTTCGATCCTGGGCGATAAAACCCGCATGGAACAACTCTCCGTGCGTGAAGAAGCGTTCATCCGCCCCAGCCCGTCTTCCGGTTCGCTGGGCGGTGTCGCCGAAAAAACGCGTGAGGCCATGCTGCTCTGCGAAGCTTCCGGCTACGACGTGATCATCGTCGAAACCGTCGGCGTTGGCCAATCGGAAACCACCGTAGCAGGCATGGTCGACATGTTCTGCCTACTGCAGCTACCCAACGCGGGCGATGACCTACAGGCCATTAAAAAAGGCATCGTCGAAATTGCCGACCTAGTGATTATCAACAAAGCAGATATTGACCCGCGGGCGGCAACTGTCACCGCTGCCCAGTGGAAGAACTCACTGAGCATGCTGCGCCCGACCAGCCCGAACTGGCAGCCACCGGTGCTCGCGCTCAGTGCCCTGCACCATGACGGCATTGAAAAGTTCTGGGAAGCCATCGAAAAATACCGCACCACGCTGGTGCCCACCGGTGAATTCGCCGAGCGTCGCCGCCATCAGGCCCAAGCCTGGATGTGGAGTCTGATCGACTCCGGTCTGCGCCGTGCCTTCCACGCCAACCCCATCGTGCTCACGCAACTGCCGGCTATTCGCCAAGCGGTCGATGAAGCACGCCAGACACCTACCTCGGCTGCTCGCCAGCTACTAGCCGCCTTTTTAGGCACAACCCTTGCTCAAACATCGCCAACGACGACCGGTCTTGGCTCGTAATTCCGGATATCACCTAAGGAGTCCCACCATGCACGACATCATCCATCAGCTCGAACAGAAGCGCGAACAAGCGCGTCTGGGCGGCGGTCAGAAGCGCATTGATGCGCAACATGCCAAGGGCAAGCTGACAGCCCGCGAGCGCATCGAACTTTTCCTGGATCCGGAATCCTTCGAAGAGTGGGATATGTTCAAAGAGCATCGCTGCACCGACTTCGGCATGGAAAAGCAATCGCTGCCGGGTGATGGCGTTGTTACGGGTTACGGCACAGTGAACGGCCGTCTGGTATTCGTCTTCTCGCAAGACTTCACCGTGCTGGGTGGTTCGCTGTCAGAAACACACGCCGAGAAGATCTGCAAGATCATGGATCAAGCCATGAAGGTTGGCGCACCGGTCATCGGCCTCAATGACTCGGGCGGTGCCCGTATTCAGGAAGGCGTTGCTGCTTTGGGTGGCTACGCAGATGTATTCCAACGCAACGTCATGGCATCGGGCGTGATTCCACAGATCTCGATGATCATGGGCCCTTGTGCCGGCGGCGCCGTTTACTCGCCATCCATGACCGACTTCATTTTCATGGTCAAAGACAGCTCGTACATGTTCGTGACCGGTCCGGAAGTCGTGAAAACCGTGACGCACGAAGAAGTGACTGCGGAAGAACTGGGTGGTGCCGTCACGCACACCAGCAAATCCGGTGTGGCTGATCTGGCCTTTGAAAACGACGTCGAAGCACTGATGATGCTGCGCCGTCTGATCAACTTCCTGCCATCGAGCAACAAAGAAAAGCCACCTGTACAGCCAACGCTCGATAGCGCCGACCGCCTGGACTTCTCGCTCGATACGCTGGTCCCTGCTAACCCGAACCAGCCGTACGACATGAAGGAACTGATCATCAAAACCGTTGATGACTGCGACTTCTTCGAAATCCAACCAGACTACGCCAAGAACATCATCATCGGCTTTGGTCGTATGGAAGGTCGCCCGGTAGGTATCGTCGCGAACCAGCCACTCGTACTGGCCGGCTGTCTGGACATTAAGTCATCTATCAAGGCCGCCCGCTTTGTACGCTTCTGCGATGCCTTCAATATTCCTGTGGTCACCTTCGTCGACGTACCAGGCTTCATGCCAGGCACCTCGCAAGAGTACGGTGGCATCATCAAACACGGCGCCAAGCTGCTCTACGCCTACGCTGAATGTACCGTACCGAAGGTGACTGTGATTACCCGCAAGGCCTACGGTGGCGCTTACGACGTGATGAGCTCGAAGCACCTGCGCGGCGACGTTAACTTCGCCTGGCCATCGGCAGAGATTGCTGTGATGGGACCAAAGGGTGCTGTGGAAATTATCTTCCGCGAAGAAAAAAACAACCCAGCCAAACTGGCCGAGCGCGAAGCCGAGTACAAGGCCAAGTTCGCCAACCCATTCGTGGCAGGTGCTCGCGGCTTTATCGACGACGTCATCATGCCGAACGAAACCCGCAAGCGCATCTGCCGCTCGCTGGCCATGCTGAAAGATAAAGACATCCAGAATCCGTGGCGCAAGCACGGCAACATTCCGCTTTGATCGCCCGGGAGATAAAAACATGTTCAAGAAAATCCTGATTGCAAACCGCGGCGAAATCGCCTGTCGCGTTATCAAGACTGCCCGCAAGATGGGCATCAAAACCGTTGCTGTCTATTCGGAAGCGGATGCGTCGGCGCGCCACGTTGAACTGGCGGATGAAGCCGTCTGTATCGGCCCAGCAGCTTCGAAAGAATCCTACCTGGTGATCGAAAAGATCATCGCTGCCTGTAAACAGACCGGTGCTGAAGCAGTGCACCCGGGCTACGGCTTCCTTTCGGAAAACGCCGATTTCTGTCGCCAGCTCGAAGCCAACGGCATTGTGTTCATTGGCCCTAAAGTACTGGCACTAGAATCAATGGGCGACAAAATCGCCTCGAAGAAACTGGCCAACGAAGCCAAGGTCAACACCATTCCTGGTTACAACGACCCAATCGACACACCAGAGCAAGCCGTTGAAATCGCCAAGGGTATTGGTTACCCGGTAATGATCAAGGCCTCGGCCGGCGGCGGCGGTAAAGGCCTGCGCGTTGCCTTTGACGACAAGGAAGCCTACGAAGGTTTTGCCTCGTGTAAGAACGAAGCCAAGAACGCCTTTGGTGATGATCGTGTCTTCATTGAAAAGTTTGTTGAAGAGCCACGTCACATTGAAATTCAGGTACTGGGCGATGCCCACGGAAACGTGGTGTATCTGAACGAACGCGATTGTTCGATTCAGCGTCGTCACCAGAAAGTTATTGAAGAAGCGCCATCGCCATTTATTGACCCGGCCACCCGTAAAGCCATGGGTGAGCAAGCGGTTGCATTGGCGAAGGCCGTGCAATATCAATCGGCTGGTACGGTTGAGTTCGTGGTGGGCAAGGACAAGTCCTTCTACTTCCTCGAAAT
>ERZ1034361.404-NODE-404-length-29117-cov-6.825310_pt1 | contig 29117 bp, 45 predicted proteins | sample MGYA00520617_ERZ1034361 | MGnify/ENA primary metagenome ERZ1034361 (study PRJEB33736, sample SAMEA104284507) | Azolla filiculoides | biome: Urban; feature: Water surface; material: Ditch water | place: Netherlands | collected 2015-10-28 | depth 0-0.1 m ...
ACCCGTGACCTACGAAGAGAGATATAATGAGTGATTCAGTAAAAATTCTGCTAGAAGTTGTTGACAAGGCATCCCCACAACTTAAACAATTCCAAAGCAATCTGCAAAAGACTGAGGTAACTCTCCAGTCTTTTGCTACTGCTGCCGGCAAACTCGGCGCTGCTGCAATAGTGGCTGTTGCCACTGGTCTGGTTGCACTAACCAAGCATGCAATCAACACAGCAGATGAGATGGGAAAGACTGCCCAAAAGATGGGCATTACCGTTGAATCACTATCAGCTCTTAATTATGCAGCTGGTCTGAGTGATGTCTCCCTTGAACAACTGAAGACTGGTTTCGGTCAACTGAACAAATCAATGGTAGAGGCAAATGATCCTGCATCTGCTGCCGCTGCTGCATTCAAGTACCTTGGTGTTGAAGTTAAGAACGCTGATGGTTCATACCGTAAAGCTGATGAGGTGTTCAAGGATGTTGCTCAATCCATGTCCAAGCTGCCAGATGGTACCAGCAAATCTGCTGTTGCTATGGAAATCTTTGGTAAGGCTGGTGCAGATCTAATCCCATTGCTGAACTCCGGTCGTGATGGTTTAGAAGAACTGCGTGCTGAAGCTGAAAAGCTTGGTCTTATCATCTCTACAGAAACTGCAAAGCAAGCCGAGAACTTCAATGATTCGTTGACTCGTGTTGGTAACGCAGCTACTGGTGTTGGTATGAGCATTGCTAAGGAAGTCCTACCAACACTGAATGCTTTGGCTGCACAGATGATTGAAACTGTCACCAAAGGTGAAGGATTTAAGGACTTTGCTAAGAGTGTTGGTGAAATATTCAAGTGGGTCGTTAAAGCTGGCGCCGGTGTTGTGTTCGTTCTTGGGGTTATTGGAAAAACAGTCGTCGGCCTTGGAGCCGCCGTCGCCGCCCTTGCCGACCGCGATCTTGAGGGGGCAAAGCAAGCAATCGCGTTTATTGGTGATGCTACTAGTGAGTCTGCCGCTGAGTTGGTGAAATTCAATGAAGCTATTGATGCAGGTATTCCTCCGCTTGAGAAATCTAAAAAAGCTACTGATGATGCCGCAAATGCAGCAGGCAACTACGCTGGTAAGTCTAAGGCAGCAAAAGATGCAAAGGATGCTGAAACGAAGGCATTTGAAAAAGCATACGCTGCGATGCTCAAGGAAGCTGATGGTTACAAAGAACTAACATCTGCCCAACAGGTGGAATACAACATCAAGCAAAAGGTTGCTGGGTTCCGTACATCTGATCACCAAGAACAAATGCGCCAGTTGGCTGCTCAAATTGATGCTCAGCGAATACTCAATGGTACCATTGCAGGCCAAAAAGATCAATTGTCGTTGCTGTACACGAGTGCTGCTGCTGTTAAAAATGCCCGCACAGAAGCTGAACAATACCAACAAGAGCTGATCAAGCACGGTCAAAAGGTAGCTGATATTATGGCTAACCAACGGTCAGCTGCTAAGGCACTTGAGGCTGATGTTGCGTCGTTGAGTATTGAACTGCGTACACTTCAAGAAAGTGATCCAACCGCAAACGCAAAGCGTATTAGTGATATACAAGCACAGCTTGATGGTCGTCTGGAGATTCTGAATACCGCCAAGGAAGAAAACGTTGAGCTAATGCGCAACCAAATCTCTTTGACTCGTATTAATCAGCAAACTCAATGGTGGAATGAGCTGGTTGGTGATCATAAACAACAAATGGCTGATGTTAATGTCCAGTATGCGTTTATTCAATCTGCTCTTAATGCAAATGCTATAACACAAGAGCAATTCAACTCAGCTGTTGCCAAGCTAGATGCTAAGAAGTTTGGTCTGATGAAAGGCGAGCTAACAGAACTACAAAAGCGTACTGCTGATTTTGCTGGCACAATCCAGAATACATTTGGTAATGTATTCTACAACATCATGCAAGGTAACTTCAAAGACATTGGTTCCATGTTCAAGCAGATGTTGGACAAGATGGTTGCTGAAGCATTGGCTGCTAAGCTGGCACAAGCTCTGTTTGGTGACTTTAGCCGTACTGGTTCTGTTTCTGGATCAGGTGGTGGGTTGCTAACAGCTTTAATGGGTAGCTTGTTTAGCTATCGTGCTGATGGTGGTCCGGTAACTGCTGGTCAACCATATATTGTTGGTGAAAAGAGAGCTGAAGTGTTTGTTCCAAATCGTAGCGGAACCATCCTTCCTGACACATCTGCGCTTGCAATGGCCGGTGGTAACAATGTTAACTTCGCTATCACAGCAATGGATAGCCAGTCAGTAATCGCTGCAATTGATAAGATCAAGCGCCCACTTGCTGAAATGATGAACGGCACCAATCGTGCTTACAATTTAGGATAATGAAATGGCATTCGTAAACTCAATATTCCCAGTACTGAAACTGAAGCATGGTATCACAAAAGAAATCGTTGATCCAGTGATGATCACGGGTAATGGTACCCGTGAAATCCGTCGTAAGCAGAATAAGTGGGAACGATTCGTGTGGTCAATTCCAGCTCGTCAGCTGTTAGAGGCAGACAAGCAGGCGATCACTAAGTTCCTACGTCTGACTGATATGGGACTCAAGTCGTTCTTGTTCCAAGATCCTACGTACCCGGAATTCAACGCTGCTCCGTTAACGAACAGAAGCACAAACACTTGGTACTTAACGTTACCTTACGATGCAACCACAGCTGGAACGCACCCTGTGTTCAATCCAGTTATGGGTGGTCTGGTGTTTAAGAAGAACGGAGTAACGGTAACTGCTACATATACAGGCATTGATGGAACGACTGGCTTGCCGTATGTCACAATTACTGGTTCCGTTCCTGCTGACGCAGTTACCGTTACCGGTCCAACATACAGTACTGTTCGTTTTGCTGGCCCACTTGCGTATACAATCACAGCAATGGCAAAGTCACCACTTGGCGGTACGTGCAATGTTGTTCCTACTGTGGTTCAACTTGCTGACTTCCAGCTTATTGAAGTATTTGAGTAATACCAAAGGAAAATTAAATGAGAACAATCTCTGCAAACTTGAAGAATGACTTTATTGCTGGTTACCGCACTGTTATTGTCAAGATCACCACAACAGCTGGGTCAACGTATGGTTATACAGACCTTGACACATCAATCACAATTGATGGGCAGGCATATAAACCAGCTCCTGGACTAAAGCGTACTAACCTAACTGCTACTGCAAATGATCAAGTGTCTAACCAAGAGTTTGGTTCAGCATGGGTGGATGCACCGGAATCTGACCTGTTGGCTGGTAAGTTTGACAACGCATCAATTGAGGTTGGTTTCTGTTCGTGGAAGAACCCAGCATATGGTCGTTTAGTTATTGACAAAGGCCGCCTTGGTGTAATCCAATGGACGGCTGATGGATTCCGTGCAGACATGCAGAGCCATATGCGTCAATTAACGAAGAACATCAATTTTGTGTTCACTGCATCGTGCCGGCACCAGTTGTTCAGCCAGTTTGATACGACTCACATTGGTGCTTGCACATTGAACAAGGCGTCATACACATGGACAGGATCTATATCCAGTGTTAGTACCCAACGTACTAAGTTTGTGTCAGCTGGTCTGGCTCAAGCAAACAACGTATGTACTAACGGTGTATTGACCTGGACATCTGGACCAAACATTGGTCTCAGCTACGAAGTTAAGGCACATACTGTTACTGGATCAACATCAATTGAGCTGTTCCTTCCGACTATTGCTGACTTTGTGGTTGGAAATACATTCAGTATCACTGCTGGTTGCGACAAAACACTGGCTACATGTAAGTCCAAATTTAACAATGTTGTCAACTTTGGTGGTTTCCCTCACATCCAGACAGAAGCAACTACGAGATAAATAGACCTATGAGAACCGAAATTATACAATCAGCCATCACGTGGCTAGATACCCCATACCATCACCATGCCCGTCTAAAAGGCATCGGTGTTGACTGTGCCCAACTCGTTGCTGGTGTTGCATACGAAGTGGATTTGCTGAATGACGAAGCGATATCCCTTATCCCCAACTACCCAACACAATGGCATCTTCACAATCGTGAGGAAAAGCTGTTGGAGGCACTAGAATCATTCGGTTGTACTCAGAAATCTAAAGAAGACACACTTCCAGGTGACATCATTTGCTTCCAGTTTGGTCGCACAACGAGTCACTTAGGAATAATGATCAGCGATACCCAGTTCATTCATGCACGATACGACATCAAAAAGGTTGTCATCAACACAATGAATGATGATTGGATCAGTCGTTGGACATACACATACGAATTCCCAGGAGTAATTAATGGCTAACTTAGTGATCTCTGCCGCCGGTGCTGCGGTAGGTTACATAATTGGTGGTCCTACTGGCGCTCAAATCGGGTGGATGGTTGGATCATATGTTGCAGGGTCTAATGATAAGACCACTGCTGCCGCTCCTACTATTGGTGACTTGCGTGTTCAGACATCACAATATGGTGTGAACATTCCTGTTCCTGTAGGCAAGCAACGTATTTCTGGTAACGTAATTTGGGCGAATGATAAGACCACATACGAGACCAAGACCGGTTCGTCTGGCGGTAAAGGTGGTGGCGGTGGTACTGAAACGATCACCATTGGATACAAGGTCAGCTTGGCTATTGCAATATGCAAAGGACCAATCCTTGGTATCAGCCGTGTGTGGGCAAATGGTCAATTGATTGTTGATGCTCGTACTGAAGCAAATCCACTGATTGGTACTTTGTACCTTGGTAGCAACACACAGAATGCTGACTCCACAATGGAAAGTCACCTAGCAGCCGGTGATGTCCCAGGGTATCGTGGTTTAGCATACATAGTTCTAACCGATTTTGATCTGGGAACGAGTGGTGTTATTCCACAATTTAGCTTTGAAGTATTGAAACAGGGTGGTCTATAAATGTCAGTTTTGAATCTTAATGCAGGTACTGGTTGGGGTGGATATCGTGTTGGATCTGCGAGCACAGCACCGATTGTTTTAGCATATGGTAACGAGCATGGCAACCAACCAGCAATGTTGACTGGTGACGTATTGACATATGAATATCAGTGCGTTGGTGATTCGTCATGGCACACCGCTACTACAACTAGCGACGGTGTGAACTACTCACCTGCATCATACACGATGACGTCTCCTTCTGATACTGGATGGAATAACGTTGACCTGCATACTGATAGTGCAACCAGTGATCCAAAGTTCAATAGTACTACCGGTACGTGGACAGATTCTCGCGGCCGCTTCGGCAACAATGGTACAACTACAATCAACACCGCTGCCCCATATACAGGATCTTCACCGTTTACATACGCACGTGGAGCCCAGACCTGTTTGTCACCAAAAAAGGCCGTAAAGGCTCTAAAGGTAACAAATACGACAAATGCTGCCCGTTCGCCTGTCATTGTTTCTGCTGGTGCCCCTCCAACCCGTCCGTGTTGCGTATGGCCAGTTGGGTACTACACAAACGCTGTGGAACCAAATCCAATTACTGCAACGTTCTCTGGTGGTAACTATACAACGTCCATTCCATGGCCTCCTACATTTGATGGTGCTGTATTTGATGCCAAGGGATGGTTGTATGCAAAGATCAACGGTTCGTGGTTGCACGTTCGTGTTGATGTACAGACTGTTGGTACTAACACAGTATTGATTCCAGACAGCAAACTCAACGTTCCTGCAAACCTAAACTCAACGTGGGTGTCTGGTGGTTTGTCGCCTGAAGTTACACCAACTGATGGTGCAGCCAAGGGAACACCTTTTATCTTCGTTGGCTTGGATTTGGTCCAAGGTAACTATGACTCACACTATAACATGAATTGTGAAACCGGAAGCGGCGGCACAACCCCACCATCAGGGAGCGATACTTTGAAAATTTACGACGAAGGTACTCTGGTTGGTACCGTTACTGAACTTAACTTTACGGGAACGCCGGTAACAGCGACGTTGGGTGGAGCACGTGTAAACGTTGCAGTCACTGGTGGATCGGGTTCACTTGAACTACGCGACAATGGTACCGTATTGGGCAATGTTACATCTCTTGACATTGCTGGATCAGGCATTAAAGCCACTATATCTGGTACGGATGGTACAATTACCGGAAATGCATTGGTGTGGAAGGGTGATTGGTCTGATTCATTTGACTACAAGGTCAATGATGTTGTGCGCAATATGTTCCTCGGCAACGCTTATGTTTGTTCTGCTGATCACACATCTTCCGGTGGTGACGAGCCTGGTATTGGCTCTTGGTGGGCAATGAACTGGGATGCAATGACCGATGTAACCATTGGTGCCATGGCTCCTGCTGAAAAAGACTTCCTGACAGCACTACAAGACTCAGTATTTGACTGGATTGACACAGCTACCGTTGGTGATTGGCTCCAAGCTCTTGCAGTTGGTGCTGGTATCATCTATGCTGGTTCCAAGATTATGGACATGTACTCAAGTGATGGCCAAGGAGACGGCAATGCTGACTCTCGTTTCACTGGTACTGCTGGATACAATGGTGCATTCTCTGCTCCTAATCTGCAGACTGTGGTCACGTCGTTGATGACTTTTGCTGGTTACGTAGGTGCTGACTTTGATGTCACACAACTACCAGCCAAGGAAGTTCACTTCACAATCAGCAACACAATGCCAATTCGTGACATTCTATTCAACCTATCCACTGTGTATCAGTTTGACATCGTTCAATCTGGCACCGTTGTTAAGTTCATCCCACGTAACCAAAGTGTTGTTCGTACATTGACCAGCTCTGACTTAGGTCACGTTCGTGCTGAAAGCACCATGACTGGTTCCGCTCCATACACTGCAAAGCGTGTTCAAGGTATTGACTTGCCACGTAGTGTTACGCTGAACTATTACTCATCTGCATTGGATCACAACATATTCACACAAGTGTCTACGTTGGAGACATTCACTGCTGGTCAGGACGTTAAGTTGGAAGTTCCATTCACATTGGATGATGCAGAAGCTAAACGTATCACTGAGTCGTCATTAGTTACAGCTCATATTGAGCAGCAACAATACACATTCGTGACAGACTACTACAACATTGATTTGGAACCGGGTGACATCATTGCAATGCCGCTTGACTCCGGTGTAACTACTAACGTCCGTGTCCTTCAGATCACCGAAACAGATGACGGCCTGTTGGAATTCACGGTTGTTCGTGCTGACTTCTCTTCATCGTCGTACGCAGCATCGGGTGTTACGGTAACCGCCCCACCAGCTCAAACAACTAACGCTGTTTCGTCTGTTGGTTACTCACAGTCGCTGTTCTTGGAAGTGCCAGTGTTGTCTGATACAGATACGTCTCCACGTATGTTGGCTGCAATCCACGGTTACGGTGCAGATGGATGGCCAGGTGCCTCACTGTATCGCTCAGTTGATGGTGGTGCGACATATGATAGCGTGGTTACGTCCAACAAGACACCAACAATCGGTTTGGTAGCATCTGCAATCGCTGCTCCTGCTGTTTACCAGGTGTGGGACACAACAACTGTGATCTCTGTTCAAGTAAAGCAAGGTACATTGTCTAACAGCACAGATATTGCTGTCCAGAATGGTACCAACTGGTGTATGATTGGTGAAGAAGTGATCGGTTTCGTTAATGCAACGCTGACTGGTGCTAACACATACAACATCTCCCGTCTGCTTCGTGGCCGTGCTGGTAGTGAAGTTAAGTGTTCCACACACGTTGCAAATGAATTGTTTGTGCTGTTGGATGATCAATTGACCTCCATTCCATTGGATCAAGCTGATGTCAACAAGACCGTCAAGTACAAGACTGTTACTGTTGGTAGCGATATCTCCAAGGTTACTTCAGAAGACGTGAAGCCATTTGGTCTCAATATGCGTCCATGGCGAGTTGCTAAACCAGCACTCAAAAAGGAAGTTAACGGTGACTGGACTGTAACTTGGTTAGAACGTCCTCGTTACAACAACGGTCTTCGTGATTACACTGAAATCAACCACGATTCTGATTGGGGTGGATACGCAGTCGCATTCATCAACAGCTCTGATGTTACAGTTCGTTCAGCTACCGCAGTGAACACAACATTCACATACACGGTGGCAATGCAAGTTGCTGACTTTGGTTCCGCTCAGGCAACAATGAAGGCTTCTGTAATCCAGATGTCTCTATCTGCTGGTGGTGGATATCCATATGTGGTGACAGCATGAAGCTAACACTGAAACGATACCAGACATTGAATGGTACTACTCTTGGACGATTGTTCAACGGTAGTACTTTCATCTGCTTCACACTAGAAGACCAAGTTCGCATTAACGAACCAAAAGTTCACGGAAGCACTGCGATACCAGCAGGTACCTACCAAGTTACGGTGACACAATCGCCACGATTTGGTAGATTGCTTCCTCTTCTAAATAATGTACCGAACTTTGAAGGTGTGAGAATCCATCCTGGTAACACACAACGAGACACAGAAGGTTGTATTCTTCCTGGTGATACCGTTAGTTCTGATGGACAAACCATCTACAACAGCAGAATTGCATTTGGTAAAGTGTTTGACATAATCAACAAAGCACTCAACCAAAAAGACACAGTAACAATTGAAATCGTGAATCCCTAAGGAGAAATTAAATGGCAACCACAACAAATTACGCATTGACCCTGCTTGAAGTTGGTCAAAAAGAGAAAGAAGTCACAATCAACACGAACTTTACGACATTGGATAGTACTCCAAAGTTCTTGGGCCGTCTTGCATCCAATCCAGGTTCCACTACAGGAACACCATTGGGTTCAACGTACTTCAACACAACTTCGTCAAAGTTGGTCGTACTGACACAAATTACCCCATCGGTCATCTGGTCAAACGCTGCTTAATTGAAGGGGTTTCCCTTTAATCGGAGATTTATCGTCAGTAAAAGTTGACTCCCCATAAATACCGTTGCTGGTAAATTAAAAGGAGTCAACATGACACACAAAACAAATCCTGTAGTTGCTGAACGCTCTACAATCGGAGCTAAGCTCCCAACCCGTGAAACAGCCATCTGGTTTGAATTTTACGGTTACACAACAACCATTGCCGAATTGGCACGCATCTTTGAAATATCTGTTCACACCCTCCGTGAACGTGTCAAAGCAGGTTGGCCTCTTGAGTCTGCACTTATTGCCGGACCAAGAGAAGGATGGAAGATCACAAATATCCATCAACTTCAAGAACAAAAGTGGGTTTCATTAGCTGTTGAGGCTAAATTGTCCTTCGTATTTGATTACAAGGGAGCAAAATAATGGAACACAAACTCCTATTCCTCCGCGTCAACAAAGTGTACGATCGTTACGTACCAAACAAGAAACAAACATGGCGCATCTTTGAGTATGAACACGTAGGTCGCGCATGGAAAGCTGATGACCACGAATTCAGCCCTGATAAAAAGAAGTATCCTCATTGCTATGATGAGCTACAACCAGATCACTTCTACCTTATTCTGACAACCAAAGCTCCGGGTGAAGTGGATCACTTAGGCAGAGAATCGTTCAATCGCTGGATTTGGACAGGTTCAATGGAGCTCACAGAAAAGCAAATTCGCAAGGTGTATGACTTTTTCGTACGACATAAGCAAGACATTCGTGAAACAATCAAGTATGCTGAAGAGCTATTACACCCTACAATAAATATTGACCGCCTTGAAGGCTTTTTTGAGATTTAACCATGACCCCAGAAGAACGTAAAGAACGCGAACGGGAATACCGTCGCAAATATCGCCAAGAGAATCGTGACCGCCTTAATGAACGTGAACGTCTCCGTCGTCTTGCTAACCTTGACAAGTACCGTGAGATGAACAAACGCTCATTTGAGGCAAACAAAGAAGTATGTCAAGCCCGTATGAAGAAGTACAATAAGGCAAAGTGGGAAGACATGAAAGCAAACGATCCTGAGGCATACGAAGCACGTCTTGCTCGTATGCGTGAGTATGCTATTGAGTATCGTGCAAAGAAGCTAGCAGAAAAAGAGAAGCAAGACAGTTGACATCTTTTGTAAATAGTCGTATGATCATTTTATGTCAACTTTTTGCGACAACGCATAAATACTTTCACAGAGCTGTTTGGTCGCAGCTCTCTAATAACACTAAGATACATGAACAGATTTCATTTAACCCCAGTCTTGTGCTTAGTGGCCGACCAAAAGACTGGGGTTTTCCTTTGCCTGAACGGAATTAAGTAACCCTATTGTTTACAACTTGAAATTGGGTGATTTAGGGTTATGCAGATAGAACACAGAGATGGATTGGATGTTAAAGTTTACTGTCCCAAGCCAAAATCCAAGAAGATGTCAGTAGCAATGGCAGATTGGAAGTTGAAGAAGGCAAAGGAAACAGTAGCACAGAAGCAAATCCGAAAGGATGCGCAAGCAGCAAAGAAACAAGAACAACGCATCATCAAGAAGTATATTGAAGTAGCACAAAGAGCTATACACGGAATTGAAGAGGTCCAATCTGTTCTGAACAAGATGACAAATGGACAACGGCGAGCCAGGTTGATTGAGATAGGCAAGCAGTTAGTAGAAGAAAACATCAACAAGTAGTTTGACTACCGTCTGACAAGGACGTAAACGAGATAACGCAACCGGATATACCCTTCTACCGGCCGAGAGGAACAGAAACGGTAACCCCGTTTAACGAGCCTTCCGTATGAAATCGGAGAAGTAGACAAACTTGGGAGTTAAGTCTACTATTTTACTGAATTACACTGTTTCAAAGTTTAGTTGGGCATACTCCATGTCACGCTAGGATACTTCAAAAATCCGAAGTGGAGGGGGAGCAATAATTCCCTGAGTTACTTCCCGATAGGTATTAAGTAAAACAGAGATGCTGAGCAGCCGCAGGCGCGATGCATCTCTCGCGAAGCGGATCCTCAATAGTAGAAGCAAATCCCCGGACAAGGAGATATGATAAATAACTCATATATCACATAACGGAGATGAATATGAGTGCTGCTAAAGACAAAGGAAGAAGACTGGAGAATATGGTTGTCAAACGATTGGAAGATGCTGGAATTGCTTCAGAAAGAGTGCCTTTATCTGGTTCCCTTGGTGGCAAGTACTCATCAGATGTCGTTATTGGTTCTGTAGATCACCCATTAGGTCGCATTGAATGCAAAAACCGAGAATCCATTGCGGATTACATGTGGGATTTCCTTGAACCAGTTGATTACCTAGTTCTCAAGAAGAACCACAAAGAACCACTTGTAGTCATGCGACTTGACCAGCTAATTGCATTGCTAGCTCAAGTACAAAAGCTGCCTGCGGAATAAGTTGTGTTGTTCGTCACTTCGTTCCTCAATCACAACTTATTAGAGGAATCGGATGTCAGCTCAATTAATGCAAACGGCATACTGGGATTGGTATTTCACCCAGTTGCCTTATGAATGCAATGACGTATAATGATAATGTCGCTCACGTAGCGATGTCTGAACCATAGTAGGTGACTTAATTGGAATAGGTCCAATTAACAACCGGAGAATAATAGAGCCATGTTTACGTGAGGTTTCCATGGCTCTTTCTTTGTCTGTTAATACACCTCAATAGTGTATGGACACCAATTAGTGAATGTTCGTTGAAATATTTGACCATTGTAGTTGTATGTACCTACGTAAATGAATCTACCAGTCACAGACGTAGATGGATCACATGACACCATATATGCCTGAGCAGCCATGGCATTAAACGAAATTAGCATTAACAGAGCGGTTGCGATTTTCTTCATTTGAATTTCCTCATTAAGTTGTGTATGTAGTACCATTAATAGTGGCACTAACAATCCCACCTATATTGATGGCACGATATCCATCAGCTTGCCGATCCCACACACTGATTAATCCTTTATCAGCCATGTTGTACTTGAGCTCACCGCCTGCCAAATGCTTGACTACATTACGACGGCAATTCATTGTACGGACTTCACCAGACGTACGCTTGATGAATGTAACAGTAAAGAATTGATCATCGCATGCAAGGATCTTTGCAGCAATCTCTTCAACGGTATAAGTGGTCTTGTTTGATTTAGGCTGAATGCCCATCTTCTTGATATCAGTAAACAGACAATCAAGGCTGAATGCAATCTTGTAGATCACATCCCCAGCAACATCCCCAAGTTCAGCCTTAATGGAAGCACCAATTTGCATGATGTCCATACCAGAACCATAGAACTTGTTCACCCACTTCATAATATCGCGACCATGGAGGTCACCAAAGAATGCATTGCGCATCTTCATTGTAGGGGTGCTGCGGAGTTGCTTCATAAAAAGTTTCATCTAATTCACCTGATTAATCTATTTGTCATCTGATGAGGGGACTTTAGCATAAATAATACATAATGACAATGGGGCAAATTATGGAAACCAAATTAAAGAGAAAGCCAGGCCGTCCACGCAAGTACCTACCAGTGGATGAAACAATCTTTGAAGAAGATGAAGAACAACTAAAGAGACGCAGAGCTGTTCAGCGTTACAAAGAAACACATCCGGAAGAATGGAAAGCCTATCAGCGTGAGTATCAACGCAAGTGGCGTGAAGCGAACAAAGATAAGCTGAGCCAGATATACACAGACCATATCACCAGAAAGAAGCAACACAAGTTGCTAACCAATCATGACCAAGTCCAAACCGAAGAAGACGTACAGTGATGAGTACAAAGCTAATCGTCGCAAGAACCAACTCCTCTGGCTTGAAAAGAAACGCCAGGATCCTGAGTGGGTCAAGCAGCAATCTGAGAACAAAAAAGCATACCGCAATAAGGGCAAGCAAATGACCACACCAGTAGAACCTGTATCAGTAGAAGATGACATCCAACAACTGATTGAGGCAGACAAGTGTCGCATTAACGACCTCCGCTTCTTCATGGATCTGCAAAACATTAGCTGCAAGTTTGCTGAACGTGGCCTACGTGTGATGGTTAAAGACCTTGCTGCGGAAGGAAGACCTCTGTCTCCAGAATTTGCTGAGATGGTTATTGCACAAGACTTTGTTGCTATGGCTAAGCACTTCCACTACCAACTCAACATCAAAGTGACTCCACGCAATGGAGACCCACGTTGGGTAGGTCCATTGCACTACAAAGGCCTGCTATTCACACACAATGGTGATATGCGTCCTGATAGTTCCATCCCAAAAGTAGTAGCAGAAGCCCAAATGAAGTATGCAACCATAAATACATCTAAGAAAAACATTACCGGGGGTAATAAGTAAAATGGCTTATGGCAAGAAATGGGTTCCTACACCAAAGATCCTAGAACAAATCAAAGAGCTTGCAACTAAAGGTGTTACAGAAGCAAGCATCGCACGAATAGTGGGCATTAGTCCTACTGGATTCAGTGCCAAGAAGAAAGAATATCCTGAAATAGAGGAAGTTATCCGCCAGGCCCACGCGTCTGGTGAAGATGAAGTGGTTGGTTACTTGTGGGACATCCTGCGTGATAACAAACACAAGAACCACTTCGCGGCTATTCAGTTCTATCTCAAATCTAAACACAGCTGGGGCGATAATGGTACTCAAGAAGAGAAGCCAGGCCTACCTACAGGTGTCAATTTCCAACCAGCTCCTCCTAAAGGAAACGAATCATGAAAAACCTACCTATCGCTGACCAAATTTGGTACATAATGGAAGGTGCAGTTATCACATCAATCGTTCTACTGAAGATAAGTGTTGCTGTTTACACTGGAATGTTACTGGTTTGATCACAATTAGCCTAACACGAGAAGAGTGTATATCTGTACATGACCTCATCTTGTGTGAGGTACTGAAGGAACTAGAGTGGATACGTAAATCCAGCCCTGGTCCACAGAAAGATGATGCAAAGCACAGAGTTGATGTGCTTTCAACTGTATTATTGCACACCACTAAAGCTATAACACTAGATAAAGGAAAAGAACATGGTAACACTGGAACTGACAACAGCTGAGGCAATGCAAGTAATGGTCGCCTTCCACGAACTTATGCAGACATATGAAACACATTGGGCGAAATCTCCTGATGAAGATCATACACAGGAGAGGGAATGGTATAATGAGACACTTGAAAAGATTGCAGAGCCTACGTCTAAGGCTATATTCGCAGATGACAACCTCCGGGCTTTCATGGCATCAGAACAGACCACGGAAGGACAGATGGTAACCGTTGAGTCTGTAATCAAGTGGGAGCGTGAACAATAATGGCCTATGTCAAGAAAGCAGACCGCAAGGTTGATCTCACTCCAGAACCAACCATCACCAACCTCACTGGTATTGAAGCATTGGACACTGTGCTTACACCAGAAGAGATGATTCACTGTAATGCGCTTGCCCGTGTGTTTGTCAATACACTACAGACTGAGAAAGGTAGTAAACGGCTACGCGTTGGTAACTATCAAGGACTGCTTGAGCTTGGTCTCAACCATCCAGGTAAGATTGCCACTGTACTTCATGATATTCTACGTGGTGAAGATGAAGTAGAGGCACTGCAAGCAGAGAAACTATTGGTAGCTCATGGTTACCGCACAGCATTTGGACAACACTAAGGAGAAAATTAAATGTATGACATCGGAACAACAATAACAGCAATGGCAAAACAAGCAGAGTGTGCAGGTGGTAACTACATAGAGGTTACTGGTCCTATCCGTTCACAATTAGAACTTGAAGGGGAAGAAGCATACAATCTGGAAGTCAATAACCATTTGGTCACAGTAAAGCTGACTGATGTGATTGGAATTGCAGAATGATAACCAATGGCACAACAGTTTGTATTCGTATATCCCGTTGTGCTTGTGTAGGTGGTGGGTTTAGTGAAGAGATTGGTAAGGTTATCCAAGTTATTGAAACACAAAACAATACTTGGTACAAAGTTAATCATCCAAATGGTATATCCACCGTCAAAGCAGAAGATATTATAAGGATAATGGAATAATGAAATACGAAACAACTGACATCGTAATGGCTGCTTTCTTAAAGGTAGCTGGTTACACAATGACCGAACTGGTAATGACAGATAAGCGAGGAACATTCGTGTTCACTGATGTGTCAAAAGAGCACATTGATGAGTACTTCCTTGGTAATGCTTTGGTAGAACCAGTCTCCTTTAATGGGGCAATTCGTCAACTCACTACTGCTTGCCGCCGTGTATGAGCAACAATACAGTAGAACTCTTCCCTCACCAGCTTGAATTCGTAACGGATACAGATCACCGTTACGTCTGCCTGCGTGCCGGATACGGAGCCGGTAAGACGTTTGCGTTCTGTATGAAGGCAATCCATCTTGCTTCATTGAATGTAGGCTACCAAGGCATGCTGTGTGAACCAACCAATGACCTTGTGAACACAGTGTTGATCCCTTCTCTTGAGGATGCATTGGATGTTGCTGGTATTCCGTACGTACTGAAACGTGCTCCTATGCCTGAGATCACATTGAAGTTTGCCCATGGTGAGACCAAGATCCTTATGCGCAGTGGTGAGAACTTCCAACGACTGGTTGGTGTTAACCTAGCCTTTGTGGGTGTTGATGAATTAGACACAATCCAACCAAATGTAGCAGAAGCAATGTGGAAGAAGTTGCAAGGTCGTATGCGTCGTGGCTCTGTGTATCAGATGTTCACCACATCTACACCTGAAGGTTTTCGCTTCATGTACAAGTTCTTCATTCAGGACCCTGATAAAGACGAAAAGAAAAGGGGTCAGGTTCATGTCATCCACGCATCTTCATATGATAACCCAACACTACCAGCTGAATTCCTGGCTGACTTGGAGCTGAACTACTCTGAAGAAGAGAAGCAAGCCCTATTGTATGGTCAATTCGTGAACATGGCTGCTGGTCGTATCTACTACAAGTTTGATCGCCGCTATAACCATAGCGACATCTCCATTGAGGGCATTGTTTCTCAGTTCACAGGGATGACTGATGGCTTTGGTCGTGCCATGCCACTACCACAACTACACATTGGTATGGACTTTAACGTTGGTAAGATGGCTGGCATTGCCCACATCATTGATGAACATGGTCCTATTGCTGTTGATGAGATCCTTGGCGCCAAAGATACAGAGCAAATGATCCAACTGATCAAGGAACGATATCCACAATTCAAGATCAATGTGTATCCAGATAGCTCAGGTAAAGGAAGAGCCACAGTGGATGCTTCTACCTCTGATTTGAACATGCTCACCTCTGCTGGCTTCCAGGTAATTGTTGACAGTATCAACCCTCCTGTTAAGGATCGGATCAACTCAATGAACCAAGCCTTCTGTAACGCTGAGAATATTCGTAAATACAGAGTGAATACAATCAAATGTCCTCAATATACTCAAGCATTGGAGCAACAAGTGTATGACAAGGCAGGACAGCCTGATAAACGACACGATCAAGACCACCCTAATGACGCAGCTGGATATTTTATCTTCAAGAAGTTCCCTGTCAAACGCTACCATGCTGGTGGTTTGAAGATGGTCGGCTACTGATGTTTGATAAATAGACCCAGAATATTTGAGGAATAACCATGCCAATTAATAGTACCCACCCAGAATACCAACGTCACATTGATTGTGTGATGAAAACCAAGGATGCGTTTGAGGGAGACGTCAAGAACTATGTTCCACGTCTATCTGGTCAAACAAACCTCCAATATGAGAACTATCGTGGCCGTGCATCCTACTACAATGTGGTAGATCGCACAATGATGGCTCTGCTTGGCGCTTTGATGCGCAAACCATTAACGCTTGAGGGTGTTGTTGGTGATGACCCAGTATGTGCTGATGACTGTTCCTTTGAAGAATTGGTCCAGCAAGCCTATGTTGAACTGATGACTGGTGGCCGTATTGGCCTAATGTGTGACTACAGTGCTGAATGGGATAGCCCATACCTGTTGGTCTACCGTAGTGAAGACATCACCAACTGGGGTGACAACTTTGTGGTTCTTCGTGAACACTTCTATGCACAAGATGCTTCCGACCGTTACCTTACGGTCAAGAAGTGCCGTTATCGTGAACTGTTCCTTGATGAAGATGGGTTCTACACTGTCCGTATATGGGAACAACAAGCAGGTACCAATGGTAAGTTTGCAGAAGTCACAACCAAGACACAATTCAAGTTGGTAGAAGAAATCCAACCAACTTATCGTGGTCAAGCTCTTGAGTTTCTACCATTTGTGTTCTGTACTCCATACGATACAAGCAAGAATGTGTACAAGCCAACTCTGTTTAATATTGCAGACATCAACATTGAACACTTCAAGATTGCTGTTGACATCGCCCATGGTGCTCACTTCTTGGCTCTACCAACTCCTTATGTTGCTGGTAATCTAGCTAATGATGCACAAACAGTTCGCATTGGTTCTGATGAAGTAGTACAACTGCAGCAAGGGTCTACTGTTGGCTTCTGGGAGTTCCAGGGTGCTGGTATGAAGTTCCTAATGGACCTGCAGAAGACCAAAGAAGAGCAAATGTTCAGCCTTGGTAGCCGCTTACTACAATACAAAGCTGGTGTTGAGAGTTCTGATGCACTGCAAATGCGTCTGGGCGCTGAAGGTGCTTCATTAACCACAATTGCAAACAGCTTGGAAAATGCTTTGGTAGAGATACTGGAAATGTACAACCTATGGTTTGGCTATCCAGAAGCAGAAGTTTCTCTTGAACTCAACAAGGACTTTAGCCCATCCAAGATGGCTCCTGATGAAATCCGTGTTCTGCTTGAAGCATTCCAACAAGGTGCTATCACTTTGGACACAATGCTACAACGTCTGTATGAAGGTGAGATTGTTGACAGCGTTCAAGAAGAGATGGAAGGCCTAACCGGTCAAGAAGAACCAGGCGAAGCACAATCTGGTGAAGATGAAACAGTTGAAGAAACTGCATCATTCAACCGTGATCAAGGTTTACGTTCACAAATGACGCAGAACGCATAAATACTTCTGTTGAACCGAAAGAGGGTGGGTGTCGTGTTGATCCCACCCTCTAATTGAAAATTATAACATTACCGGGGGTAATAATGGCACTACCGTATCAAATGGCTGATGAACCAGCTGCAGAAGTTAAAGAGTTTTACAAACAAGAGTCCGATGGTACCTACACACTTGATGTTGAAGGTGTTGTTCCAGTCACCAAGTTCCAAGAGGTAGAGAACCGGGCTAAGGAATCAGACACGAAGTTAAAAGAATTTCGTGATAACAATGTTGCACTGCGCAAAGAATTGGAACAAAAAGCTGGCACAGGTGTAAATATTGAAGCGTTACTTGAAACGCATGTAGCAGAACTGAAGACGAACTATTCGTCACAAATTCAAACGCTAGCTGAACAGAAGACAAGTCTTGAGCAACACCTTGAGCGCGTCGTCCTTTCAGATGGTGTAAAGGAAGCAGCATTAAAGTACGGGGTACTTGATAGTGCGCTCCCAGATGTGTTGGCACGGGCTAAGGACACATTTGTCGTCAAAGATGGCAAACCAACTCCAAAGACCAAGCTGATTGATAAAGAAGGTAATCCTCTGGGCGTTACCACCTGGATTCAATCATTAGCTGAACAAGCACCACATTTATTCGCCCAATCCAGAGGGTCTGGAGCACAAAAAACAATTAAGTCTGGTCCTGTCCAGCACGAGAAGTCCGCAAGTGATAAAATTGCGGCTGGCTTGGCAGCAAGACGTAGTAAATAACACTGTAATCTTAACCTTATTGGAGTTTAAATCATGGCACTTTTCACACTAGCTGAAGCCTCAAATCTGGGTCTTGACGACCTACAAGTCGGCCTTGCCGAAACCGTTATCACCGTTTCTGACTTCCTGGGTCAACTCCCAGTTATGCCAGTTGCTGGTAACGCATATGTTTTTAACCGCGAAAAGACTGGCATTGATGGCCAACTGATCGCTGCTGACGGTACTATTACCGATTCAAGCGCACTTGACATTGACCGTGTCTCCCTGGCTCTGCAAGGTATCTCCGGTCAATTTGACGTAACCGGCCTGACCCAAGCTCAAGGCGCTGGTGCAAACGCTGGTAATGATCCAGAAGTTGTTGCTTCCCAGAACGCTGCTAAGGGTATCGCTCGTAAGTTCAACGCACTGGCTTTGGCTGGTACCGTTGGTGCTAACCAGTTTGACGGCCTGACCGCTGCTGTGGAATCTGTTCCTTTCGCTTCCCAGTTGGTTGATGCTGCCGGTGCTGCTCTGTCGTTCTCGTTGATTGACGACGCAAAGAGCCGTGTTGTTTCTAAGGGTTCACAAGTTGACTTCCTGATGGGCAATGCTAAGACCGAAAACAAGATCAAGGCTCTGTTGCGCGCTGCTGGCGGTGTTACGACCATTGAACTGAACGGTAAGTACTTCGTTGCTTACGACGGTGTTCCTTTCATCCGTAACGACTACGCTGCTGACGACTACCTGTACGCAGGTAACTTTGAAGAAGGCGCAAAAGAAGGTGTTGCACTGGTTGTTCCACAGGGCGATATCTTCCGTATGGATGCTCCGATCGTTCTTGAAGCTAAGGATGCAACCCGTTACCGTATGAAGATGTACGGTTCGCTGGCTATCCACAACATCAAAGGTCTGTCTGCTGTTAAGGCATTCATCTAAGCAACTGCTTAACCACGATGTAAAAACAAAAGGCTCCTTCGGGGGCCTTTTCTGTTTGCACTTATGCAACCTACAGCAAACATAAATAGATCCATACCTTACGTGAGGAACCATTATGGCATTCGTATTTGACAGCACTCCAAAGAGTGAAACCGCAAATAGCTACGTCTCAGTTGCAGAAGCAGACGACTACTTTGCAGCCCATCTAGATGGGAACTTCTGGCCTACAGACACCAAGAGCAAACAAGCAGCTTTGGTTATGGCCACAAACCGCATTGACTCTGAAGTGTTCGGTGGTCGTAGAACCGATCTTGACCAATCACTACAGTGGCCACGTTCATGGATCGTTGCCCGTGACTTCAACCCAGAGAGCCAAGCAGTAATCAACAGTGTTTACTCAGCCGCTTTCCTTAATGCAGATGTGCTTCCACGTCAATTAAAGATCGCCGCATATGAACAAGCTCTCCATTATCTGAAGATGAAGGCTGGTGAGTTCACAATTGACGAGAACGATCTGGAAACATTGTCTACATACAAGGTTGGTCCATTGGACATCGGTATCAAAGACAACATCAAGGCTGACCGCCTACCAACTAAAGTGAAGCAACAACTGAAGGCCATTGGCCCTAACGCATGGGATGGAGATGGTGCATTGCGTTTAGTTCGGTAACACACATACAGAAAAGGAAAATTAAATGGAAACAAATCTTATAAACGACTACAAGACACCACACGTCCCGTTGGCTGCTTACTTGAGACTCAAGGGCAACCAGATCACAAAAGTATCATGTGAAGGTAGACGTGGTGTCTTTATGTTTGCTTTCGTACACAGAGAGCACATCATGGAGTTCAACAACGGACAAGCTAGTGTTGAACCAAACGAATTCGCAGAAAAAATGAGCCAACTCACTCAAACTGCAAAACGAGTCATCGCAGATCACGGAGAACATTAACATGGCAGCTGGTAAGTACAACATTTTGATCCAACAAGGATCTGATTACATTCAAAAGATCACCGTCAAAGAGACCGTAAGTCAGCTTCCTGTTGACATTACTGGTTGTACTGTTCGCGGTCAAGTAAGAGCAACCATTGAAGATGCATCTCCAGTGGCTTCATTTGTGGCCACAGTTACTGATGCTGCTGGTGGTGAGTTCCAAATTACATTATCCAACACTGTTACCGCTGCATTAGACTTTGATACCGGTGTTTATGACGTTGAATTGGTGTATCCAAGTGGTGTTGTTGATCGTTTACTGCAAGGTAAGGCGGTTTTGAGCAGAGAGGTAACGCGATAATGGCTGATTACGATGTTGTAATCCAAGAAGATCGTGGAATCACTGTAGAAATAACACAGGGATTGCAAGGTCCTCAAGGTGAACCTGGCCCACAAGGTACCCAAGGAGCCCAAGGTGTTCCCGGTCCTGCTGGATCAAATGGTATTCAAGGCGTTACTGGTGCTCCTGGCATTCAAGGACCACAAGGTGTCGTTGGCCCAACCGGCCCTCAAGGCCCAGCTGGTCCTAAGGGTGATCAAGGTTCCGCTGGTAATACTGGTGCTACCGGTCCTCAAGGTCCGATTGGTAATGCAGGCCCACAGGGCATCCAAGGCATTAAGTGCGAGACTGGTGACACGGGACCTGCTGGTCCTCAAGGCATCCAGGGCATTCAAGGACCAAAAGGCGATACCGGAGATACTGGCCCACAAGGGATACAGGGCATTCAAGGCATTAAGGGCGATACTGGTGACGCTGGTGCTACCGGCCCACAAGGTCCGTCCGGATCAAACGCTCCTCTGTCTGATTCATACAGCTGGAATGATGACTGTGACTGGTACTGGGTTAAGACAAATGCAAGCACTGTTGCTGAATCATACTCACCAAATGGTAAGTTTGCGTTCAATGGTTATGAAACAGCATGGAATGCTACTGATGCACAGAACACAATTGGTTGGTTCCAACTAGCATCCAACTTGTCCATTAATGGTGGTACCTCATATTTGTATCCAACAATCGTTATCCGTTGGTTCCAACAAACTGGATTTACAGTTATTCAGCGTGTGAAGATGAACACATTGAGCAATGGTGGAACTAATGCCCACATGAAGTGTGGTATATTTGACGGTTTTGGTGGTGCTTCCCCAGCTGGTGTTGGTTTTGAGTACTTCAATGGTGCAAACAGCAACCATTTCATTTGCCGTTACAATGATGCTGCATCCAATGTGGGCACATACGAAACATCAATCACGCCAGTGGCTGCTCAGTGGTACACGTTCAAGATTGTTTATGACAATGCAACTGACCTTATTCAGTACTACATTGACAACGTTATGGTATACAGTCGTTCTTTCAGTGCGCTTGCTTACCCAATCCAAGGCCCAGTCTTAGTAAATATGAGTTCTGGTAACACATTATATGTTGGTTTGGACTATGTTCAAGTTTCCATTACTGTGACACGATAAAAAGGTAAATATATGGCAAACTACGCAATAGTTACTGAAAAAGACAATCTGATCATTGAGGTTGGTGGCAGTCAAGGTCCAGAAGGTATTCAAGGCCCAGTGGGACCGCAAGGTCCTCAGGGTGTTGCTGGTCCTAAAGGCGATACCGGAGATACTGGCCCACAAGGTCCAATTGGTCCTCAAGGCCCACAAGGCGTTAAAGGGGACCAGGGTGATGTGGGACCACAAGGTCCATCTGGTGAAGGCACATTTACCGGACCAACTGCCCCAGTTACTCCAACTGAAGGTCTGCTTTGGTATAACACAACAAATGATACGCTGAATGTGTATCGCAACGCATCATGGGAAGAGATTCCTCTGAAAGAAGAACTGAATGGAACGTTTGGTTCCGTCACACTTAACGCTGGATATTTTTAAGGAAGACCATTATGGCAAATACAATCAAGATCAAACGTTCCCAAGTCACCGCAACTCCAGTATCACTGAGTGAAGGCGAACTGGCGTATTCATACAATTCAAGCACACTGTTTATTGGTGATGTGGGTGGTGCTGGTGTTACCGCTATCGGTGGTTCCGCTGATCACCTCAAGCTAGCAGGCATTGAAACTGGCGCTCAGGTCAATACAGTGACATCTGTTGCTGGTAAGACTGGTGCCGTCACACTGCAAAAAGCAAACATTACCGACTTCGTTGAAGCTGACTACGTCCACAAGACTGGTACAGAAACGATCAACGGTGACAAGACCTTTGGCAACAACATCGTCATCTCTGGCAACCTGACAGTTAGTGGCACAACCACATCTGTTAATAGCACCCAAGTTGACATCGGTGACAACATCATTGTTCTGAACGCTGATGAGGTTGGTACTCCATCGCAAGATGCTGGTATTGAAATTGAACGTGGTACTTCATCCAACATGCGCCTGATTTGGCAGGAAAGTTCTGACCAATGGGGTTCTGAAGTCTCTGGTGGTGCATTTACGGCATTCAGTCTTGCTGGTCATACCCACACAGCTTCTGAGATCACCGACTTCTCTACAGCTGCTGATGCCCGCATTACTGCTGCTGTTGGTTCGTCTGTTCAAGCATTTGACGCCGACCTGTCTGCAATCGCTGCTCTGTCAACGACTGGTTTCATTAAGCGTACCGGTGCTGCAACGTTCTCAACTGTTAACCTGTCAAGTACAGACATATCTGACTTCTCAACAGCAGCTGATGCCCGTGCAAATACACAGATTGCTGCCGCTTCAATCAATGCCTTATCTGATGTTGTTATCACGACTCCTTCCAACACTCAGGTTTTGACATACAACGGTACCAACTGGGTGAATGCAACTCCATCTTCTGGTGTTTCTGCTTTCACATCATTGTCTGATGCTCCAAGTTCATACTCTGGTCAAGGTGGTAAGTTTGTGAAGGTTAATGCTGGCGCAACCGCTCTTGAGTTTGTTGCTGATCCAGGTTACCTAACCAGCTCTTCAACATTGGATGGCGGAACATTCTAACCTAACGGTTACGAGTAAATAGAAAGGGAGAATATTCTCCCTTTCTTACTTTCCACTTTCATAGTCTATAGGAGAGCCACATGGCTAATACAATCGTTCTAAAACGTAGTGCTGTTCCAGGTAAAGTTCCTGCAACTACTGACCTATCATTAGGTGAAATCGCCGTAAACACATACGACGGCAAACTATACATCAAACGCAATGCTGGATCTGACAGCATTGTTGAAATGATGCGCGCTGACTTCACAAACGCAAACAGTCTCGGTACTGGTATTTTATGCGGTGGTGGCGGATCCCCACAATATCGTTCCATTGCGTCTGGTGATAGTGCTATTACAGTCACGAACGCAAATGGTACATCAGGTAACCCAACAGTAACCTTCCAACCAGGCAGTGTTTCCATTGGTAACCTTGCTGGCACATTAGCTCTCAATAAGGGCGGTACCGGCGCAACTACACAGAATGCTGCAGCAAACGCAATCCTTCCAGCCCAATCAACAAACAGTGGTAAGTTCCTGACAACCAACGGAACCGACTCCTCATGGGCAACTGTGTCTGCATCACCAGCTGGTTCAACAGGTCAGATTCAATACAACAACGCAAGCGCCTTTGGTGCCGCTGGTGGTATCCTGATCAACTCTGCTGGTGACTTTGAGTTTGTACAATCAGCGTCTCCTGTGGTCCCATCAAATAACAACAACCTTACTGTGTACAAGAGCAACTCTGCATACCCAACATTAGCGGTTAAACACCCTGATCTTGGTATTGGTAATGCTGCTGATGACCTGTTGCAAGCACAATTTGGATCAAAAGACATCGGTTGGTGGAATCCTCCAGGTAATGCAACCACTGTTCCTGGTGTTCTTGGTATTACCGCCCCAACGGTAAACGGAACAGCTACGACAAGAACCACAGCATCTACTACCGCTGTAACCCGCACCCGCCGGGTTGGTTATGTTACAGCTGCCACAGTAAACACACAATGTGGACAATCGTGGACAGTTCGTCAGTGGACATATGGTAATGGTTCTGGTCTTGGTGGATTCTACATGATCTACCGCTTTGCTGTATCTGATGTGTCTTTGATATCCACTGGACGTTGGATGTTTGTTGGTATGACTACACAATCAGGTCCATTGTCTGCTCTACCAGGAATTGCTTGCTTTGGTTTGGTCCAGCTTCCAGGTGGTACAAACTACTTTATGCGTGTTGCTGGTGGATCTATTGGTACCGACGTTGATCTTGGTGCTAACTTCCCAATTAACACATCATCCGTGTATGAAGTTCGGTTGTTCTCCAGTCCAAATGACGACACTCAAGTCAAATATGAAGTGATTAGACTGGATACTGGTGACACAGCCGTAGGTTCATTCTCAACAGCTGGTCTGTCTTTCAACTCTGGAACACTGATGGCACCACAGGCAATTCGTAGCACTGGAGCCACTCAAGCAACGGCAGTTGGTCTGGATATCATGAGTTTGTACATTGAAAAGACGTTCTAACAGCGACTATAAGGGGATTTGGTCTAAATACGTGTATGAATTTAGACCATTTCAAGGAAAACGCTATGCACCAAGATGATACACCACAAAACCTACCAGAAACCGAACGTCGCAATGGTCTCATTGAGGTGCAAGGCACAGTTGAGAAGCTTTGTACCCACATTGACAAATACATCACAGAAGACCGTGGTTTTCACACACGCATTGAACAACTATTCAAAGATCACTTCGGTGATTTCAATCCAGTTGAACACAAAGAACACCACTCCTGGACTAGAATGAAAATTGTTGAAGAGAATGCCCGCAATGACTTCCTCAAGAAGATGAAGTTTGAGGTTATCAAGAACGCTGTCCTCATTGTATCTGGTGCAATCGCCATGTACATTGCGGTAGCCACATGGAATAATGTAACACACGATGTTGTACAACAAGGATCCGCTCCTACGTACCAAACACAACAAGCACCAACCAAACAATGATAACAAAACTGTTCACAACATTCTTCACGCTACTGTTCATTGATCAGAAGACAGGCAAACCATCACACACCAAGTTCTGGTCTAATGTTGGTTATGCCTGCTTGTGTTTCACATTTGTGTACGCAGTGATTCACGGATCAACAGTGGATGTTATGATTTGGGCATTGTTTGGTGTGATCGTAGTTGGTAACAGAACAGTGATTCGGTTGTTTGATAAGACAGGTAGCACATCTTCATCTTCATCAGATGAAGAAACACCGAAGCCATAAATACATGATACAAGGAAATCACAATGCCATTAGTTAAAGTACAAGTGAACGGTAAAGTTGGTTGGCGAATTGGCCTGACTGGCAAAGTATACATTGGAAAAAATGGTAAGAAGCGTGCCCTCCTGCAGTTGAAAGCATTGTTGGCTCAACAAGAACTGACATCTAATAAGGAATAATGATGAGCGCAACAGCTATTCAAAAGAAGATTGACGCAGCACACAAGAAGATCAGCAACAAACTGGGGTATGAGTATGGCCTATATCGCCCACTCAACAACATTGATGTGCTTGATGACGCAAACTGGTTGAGTAATGTCAACCTTACGTTCACTCTGAGTGATACATACACCAAGGCTCTATCGTGGGCTACTCCTGTTTACACAGCATACACTGATGCTGCCAAAGTAGAAGAAGGTGACTTCTTGTACAGTGAAGATGAAGGTCGCACATTCTTGATCCTATCCCGTCAACCACATCAACCAATATTGGTTCTTGAACTACCAGACCGCATTGATCTGGAAACGGTTGGCTACGGTGATACTGGCGATGGATTCGCACCAGGAGCTGTTTCTTACACAGCCCGCAACCTTCCTGCGTTGGTTAGTTACGAAGCATCCAGTTCAAGTGGGTTGTCACCAGCACGTGGTCATGGCCAATCAGGCGTCCGTAGTGCAACCATCATAACCTCACTGCCAAAAGCAAAGATGTTGATGGGACAAACCTTAACCGATGGTGATGGATTCCGTGGAGATGTGGTCAATTACGATAGCGCCTCTGTTGGTAATGCAGTTAACATCACAGCACAAGAATTTAGCTCACCACAATGAAGTTCAACATAACCACCCGTACTGATGGTCTACAAAATGTTCGCCGCCGGTGCGAGGTGATTGCTCGTGCTCCTGAATTGGTATTACAACAAGTAGCCGCAGAAGAAGTGAAGGCAACACAGAATCGTATCCGCAATTCCAAGACAGATCCTGATGGACAACCATGGGCTCCTTGGTCAATGGCCACGATTCGTGCTAATAAGAACAAAGGTGGTTCATTATTGTTCCGCACAGGTGCATTGCATGATAGCATCCAATTCCGCATCAGCGAGAAGACATTGACGATATACAGCAATGTTGGATATGCCAAGTACCTTCAGTTTGGCACACCTAAGATGCCAGCTCGCCCATTCCTAGGGTGGAGTCGTGAGAACATAAATAGAATCAAGAAAATACTACAGGACGCAGTTAAATGATCGCTGAAATTGCACAAGATTTGGTTTCAAAAATCAAAAACATCTCCACCAATCCATTTGGTACTCCAGTCAAGCGTGTTGGCCTGGCTGCTGGTGCTAAGGGTATGGATCCAATGATGGAGAAGGTTGACCGTCCAGCTGCATGGGTCATTTTTGTCGGTGACGAAAACCTAGAAGCTGGTCTGGAGGGCTCGTGTGGAGCCAACATCAAGCTAAACTTTGTAGTCAAACTAATCGTTGACTACCAAACTGAGGCTGATCTGATTGCGAACCAATATCCTCTTTTTGAGGAAGTAATCAATGCTGTACACGGCCAGGGTGGCCCACTAGGTACCAAGCGTTGGAAATACGAAGGTCAAACACTTGACGAACTCACAGGTAGCCGCATGGTCTTTGATCAACGCTACTCAATCGTGACGATATTATAAATACCACGTCAACAACAACATTTTCATGAAAAAGGATGAATAATTATGGCAACTTGCACAACTGAACGTTTCATTGGTCAAGGTAAGGTCTTTGTAGCACCACGCGCTTCTAATGGCGCAATCAATGGTGGTTGGACTGAACTTGGCGACACCGAGCGTCTGGAAATTAACGTATCTCAGGACTTCGTTGATGACTATGAATCATGCTCTGGTAACCGCTCCATCGCTCTTCACGTGCCTATCCAAACGGATTGGGAATTCGCTGTAGATGCAAAGAGCTTCACGAAGGAAAACCTGGCACGTGCTTTCTATGGTACTGCTTCCGCTGTCGTTTCTGGTACTGCTACAGACGAATTGGTTACTGGCTACGCTCTGAACCAAATCATCCCTCTTGCTAATCCAGGCGTCGCTGCTGTTGTGGTTATGAAGGGTGCTACCACACTGACAGTTGGTACTGACTACACTGTTGATGCTAAGAACGGCACAATCACGCTGGTCTCTGCATCTAATCTGGGTGGTGCCGCTCCTTGGGGCCTGTCGGTTGATTACACTTTCTCCGCATACGAAAAGATGGACGCAAACACTTCAACGGTTGCTGAATACGCATTCCGCTTTGAAGGTATCAACCTAGCAACAAAGAAGACCGTTATCGCTAAGGTCAACCGTGTTTCTCTGAACATGGCTGAAACACTAAGCCTGATTGGTACTGAAGTCAACAAGTTCACCATGTCGGGTATGGTTCTGCCAGATTCGTCCGCTGGTGTTGGTGATTCGCAGTACATGACGATCGTCAAAGAAGTTTAATCCAACTCTCCTGTTCTGGATTAACGAGAGCCGATGCAATGTCGGCTCTTTCTTTATCTGGTGAAGCATAAATAGAATTGTCGGTGTCATGGCCGACATCCTTTGAACTAGTTTTGGGAGGGAAGACGAGCCCTCCCATCTGGGGAATGTACTGGGGTACAAGAATGCTTTGCATGCAATCTCCGATGGGTCCGATTCCCATATTCTCCACGAAGCATCACAAATTAAACATAAACAGGAGCTAAATTATATGTCTGAACTAAATGTCCTACTTCCTCAAGGCAAGGAACTCAAAATACGCGACGCAAACCTCACCATCAAGCCTTTCAAGTTTGGTGAGCTTCCAAAAGTTTTTAAAGCAATTGATCCAATTTCCAAGTCGTTGTTTGATGCACTAGGCGGTGGTAACCAGATTGAAATGATTACTGGTCTAGTAGCAAACGGCGGAGATGGTATTATTGATTTGATGGTAATCGGTTCCAAGCAATCCCGTGAGTGGGTTGAAGACCTAGAGATGGATGAAGGCATTGAAGTATTCAGTGCAATACTTGAGGTAAATGCAAGTTTTTTCGTCCAAAAGGTTCTTCCAACGCTCAACAGCAGGATGGAAGCGATTCAAGCTGGACAGACGTCGTAATATCGTTAAAGGCAGCCAGCTTTAGTCTGGCTGAGATCTACGATATGTCCCTTGACCAAATCAACCTATTCGTCCCTGCTATCTCAAAACGCAATGCAATTGATCAATTAACATCAATGGATCAGCTGCGGTTTGCTTTTCATGCTGACCAAAAAGATTACCAAAAGCAAACCCGTGACCTACGAAGAGAGATATAATGAGTGATTCAGTAAAAATTCTGCTAGAAGTTGTTGACAAGGCATCCCCA
>ERZ1034361.405-NODE-405-length-29073-cov-6.438336_pt1 | contig 29073 bp, 56 predicted proteins | sample MGYA00520617_ERZ1034361 | MGnify/ENA primary metagenome ERZ1034361 (study PRJEB33736, sample SAMEA104284507) | Azolla filiculoides | biome: Urban; feature: Water surface; material: Ditch water | place: Netherlands | collected 2015-10-28 | depth 0-0.1 m ...
ATGCAATCATCAGCATCACTAATATTGAAAATTGTGTAGAGGTTTGGTATAAAGCCTAAGCCTCTGCACTAAGTCCGTAATGACTCTAAACTATCTCTATGTTATAGCAACCTCTATGGTGTGGCAAATGCTATGACTTTATCTTGGTGGCCATAACCTTGTAACAATATTTTATCTTGAAAGGATAACCAATGAATACAACTACAAACAATAATTTCGCTACGATCGATAGCGCAAAGTTCCTAATAGGAGCTGGTATTGCTGGTGCAACAGCAATATTGAATACGATCAATGTGACAGCTGAGAAACTGTCAAAAGATACCAAGTTTGGGAATGAGTTGCAAGACTCAATCACCACTCATGGTGTTATTGCTGGCGGTATATCTGTCGGTAAAGATCTATCATATAAGATGATAGATAGCTTATCGGAGGCACTCGCAGCCGGTAAAGAGAAGAAGACTCCGTCTATTGACGAGTTATAATCTTCATAGGGTACTCTTCGGAGTATCTTAGTGAGTATTACTATTCATCTATAGTCTTACACAAATGTAATCATACCTAATATGATACCTAGTATGGTCCATTTCCTACAATGGTGTTATTAAGAGGAAAGGTTTCCTTTCCATAGACCGAGACGTCTATAAACTAAACTACGAAGCTGTGCAAGTGTGCCAATAACAAACCATTCAACAAGGAAAATAAAATGAAAAAGTTCACAACTAACTATAACAATACTCTAAGAGTAGAATTTAATACAAAGATAAATGAAGCTATTGTTTCAATGTACCCAGATCTATCAATGATAGACACATACATACACGATGCTCATAAAGCATCAAGGATGTTAATGCTTAAAACAGGAGCTAACATAGCTCAAGTACATAAAGCTAACATAGAACAAACACCAACAGCGTTTGCAGCCTATGCAAAATCTCTTCCTCAAGAAGAGAAAGGTAGTCTATATACATACTACCATCAGAACATAAGAGTTATGTTCCTAAATAGCTTAATACAAGCTAAGGTCAAACTAAGACCAGTAGTAACAGACGCACTGACAAATATCCTAAGGGATATCCTAAACAATGGCAAAGAGTCTATAACTCTAGGCCAAGCATTAAATGCAATCAAACTAAAAACTAACCTAGTTAATAGATTCAATCAGGTTGAATCAACAACAGAGGGGATAAACGAAGAGATTAAACTTCAATTATTATCAGAACTATGTTCATTAAACATACTAGATATGAGAGTATCACAACATACTCACTTAATCAGTATACCAGAAAAGCTAACTGACAAGCTAGCTAAACAAGAGTGGAGAGAGTTAGCCGATATGGCTGACTATCTAAGTAAGAAAACAATATTACTTGAACCAGCTCCAGTAGAAAAACAAATGATCACTAGATCATCTTGGTTCTACCAAACACCGACGTTATCAGAGGCACAAATAAAGTTCATAAATACTATGCACTCTACAAAGTATGAGTTCGTAGATAATGCAGAGAACTTAATAGCCGAAGCATATAAGGCACATCTAAAACTATCAGTATTACCAGACTGGGCACTGACTAGAATAGAGTTCTTCAAAGAACAAATCAGAGCAAGTAAAGCTAATGGAGGTCACTACATAGCAGGGAAGTTTGATAGTGCACTAAGATGGTACTTCATGGCAGAGATAGGACATCTACAATCATCAGCGGCTCTTAGAGCCTTAGTAAAAGTATCAGACTTAACGACTAAAGTTAAATATGATATGTCTAATAATGTAGTACAAATGTACGCATTAGCACTAGGAACTAAATCTCTAGGTAAGTATGTAAAACTATTACCTAAAGAAGAGCTAGAAGAAGATATGAGATTACAAATAGCTGACCAGCTAAACACTAAACTCAACATAAACAAATTCAACAAAGATAATATAAAACCATTATTCATGGTTTGGGCATACAATGCTGGTAAACGAAGATTACTAGATGGATGCGTTATCGAAGAGAAAGGTTTCTTCGGAGAAGGTAAACAAGTGATAAAAGTCGAAGGACTTATGTCAATCACAGGAATCAAAGACGAAGATAAACTATGGTCTACATGGTCAGACACAGTGAACACAATTGCTCCAGCAATCGTAGCTTTAAAAGCAATGTTCAATAAACTAACTAAAGGTAATCCATTTACGATAGCTAATTGGGAATTACCAGATAATTCTATAGCACAATATGCGTCAGCAGAAACACTAGCAGAAACACTATACTGGGTAGATGCTACAGGATATAGAAGACAACATACACACCATAGAAAAGTTCTAGTAGAGAACGCTAAAGCTGCAGGCTTATTACCTAGAGCTATCCATTCATTGGATGCTTACGTAGCTAGAACACTAGTTAACCAAGCTAAAGATCTAGGTATAACAGTAGTACCTAACCACGATTCATTCACATTTGATGAACAATATACAGATGTAATGTTCGAACTTGTAAGAGAAATCTTTGCAACAATCCTGGAAGGTGGTTGCTTCGGACATATTGTAACGAAGCTAAATACAGCTAAAGTAAGCTTAGCTATCAAAGATGCTAACGATAAGTATATAACTGAAGACAGCTTCGGTGATAGACTAACTAGAGCTGATCTAATGGAATCTACACCAATGGTATGGGAAGACTAATAATAGTAGACAGAGGCCTCTCAGAGGCTTCTAGTGTGCTATTACTTAAGGGATGAAAACACCAAGTAATCCTGTAATACACAACTCTCACAATGTAACTATCCAGTTCATTTACTGGTTCACGTAAGGTGCCAGCCGTAGAGTATGCCCTTGGCATCTTGTGATCCCACAGGGACACTAATTTAAAATAAGGAGACTAAGATGGAAGTATTATTACCAACATGGGACAGTTCAGGCGAAGTGGACAATTACTAGAACCTCGTAATAGTAGGGCTTGTGATGTATATGATCGTTGTTTAATTGTAACTTAAATTCATTCTAAAATTTATTCTACAATTCACAACCATAATCATACTATGCCCAATAATAAACAATAACTTAAAGGAAAGTCGATGACAAAATCAGAGGAAGAACACTATTTAGTGTACGAGCATCTGTTATCTATGGCTAAGGAGCTAGAGTTAGATCCTACCTTAGATAGATTTAGTAAAGCTATCTATAGAGATATAGAAGAATTTCAAGAGAACTATCCAGAGATAGTTTCAGAATACTTATTTATTAACAAGGAGAAATAATGAAACTCACAACAACAGAGTTACAAAAAGCTAGAACACTAGCGGCTATCAATAACATAAGATTAGGCAAAGCCATCAACCTAGTCAAAAAAAGAATAACCAGGCTAAATGCTAGACCAATGTATATTGGTTCAGCTAAAAAAGCAGAGTCTTATTATATTCTCTAGCTAGAGTACTCTTAGGAGTATTCTATGGTAGGGATACCACAATAAAAACTAAAAGGACACACAATGGCAATATTCGAAAAAGAAACAAAAGTAGGGGAATACATCGCATTACTAGACTCAAATAATGATCTAGTAGCATTCGTATCACCAGTAAAAGGACTAAAACCTGAAATGCTATGCGAAGCATTAGCAGAGAAAGGTCTTAATGTAGAAGTAAGACAAAGCAAAGGCGATAGATTAGACTTAGTTCTCTAATCAATCTAATCAACTTAAGAGGAGTATATCTCCTCTATATAACTAAATTAACAAGGAAATAAACATGATCTCATGGTTAGCTAAAACAATAGGACAAACAGTACGAGAAGTTGTAGAAGTAGTGGATACTACTCTAGAAGAAATAAAAAATATACCTGATTCAATATCTAAAGGATATGATGAAGGTATCATTAATAGAGATGTATCTAAAGATACTAAAGAAGTAAAATCAGATAGTGAGCAATCTGCTCAATAATATAGTATAGGTTTATCCTATACTAATAACTTAAATAAGGACACTAATGCTTACTATAAAAGCAATCATACATCATAATAGACGAGATACAGAATCAATGTACCCTAAAGTACTACTGACTGATATCGAAGGATTAGACAGGGACCACTGCTGGGTAGATGCTGAAACATTCTACAAAGTAATACCTACTATAAATAAAATATCTCACCAGATAGAATTTAACTGTACTACTAAAGAATACTTCAGCCTACACACAAAAGGCAAGGTAACAGTAACTAATGTTAGTAATATAAAACTACTATCGAAGATACATAAAAAACGTACACTTAAAAAACATCATTAACCTAAATTTACCATACATAGCTAAACAGCAAAAGTAGTGGTAAAAACACCAAACACAAAGGATATATAATGGAATATAAAGTAACAGTAACAATCAGTCATAAAGGACTATCAAAAACAATAGACTCAGATAAATACTCACTAAGCGAATGGAGAAAGATATTCGATAGATATCCAGATACATATAGCTTTGAGTTCAATAAAGTATTAGTATGAAAGTACTATACGCTAAAGAGTATATGCATAGAGTTCTATTTCTAATAGAAAGAGACGATAAAGTAATTAAATGTTACAGAAGCTCAGGCTTATCTGGAACAGGACATAAAGGTATCATCTTACCATTCAGTGGTTTAGAAGATATAGTTAAACTAACAAACACACCAGGTTACATCTACAAAGAAATGTTTTTCTGTGGTAGATTCATTAAACACTATAAAGACCTATCAAGATATCCTGCTATTGAAAAAATCATGGCCGAGGTAAAAGATCTTACTAAAGATATTAATCCTGAGCCGACTGATATTTCAACCAGGGAAGAATTAGCAGACTATGCTAAACAAATCAATAAGGATATGGATAAAATAATAGGGGATAAAAAATATTATGACTTCTGCCCAGAAGAAGACAGAGTACCTTTTAACTGGGAGTCATTAAAAAACAAAGGATAAACAATGGGATATAGAAGCTACGGACACGTATGGATTGATCCAATAATATTAATACCAGCAGAAGCACAAGAAACACTAGATATGATGGAATACAATCCAGAAACAAACATCTATTCATTCGAAGACTGGAAATGGTATTCTGCTTATCCAGAGATAGTAATGCTAGAGGACTTTCTAGAAGACTTAGAGCTAGAATCATGGGACTTAGTCGTCATAGGCGAAGATGATGCTATAGTACGTCAACCTAACTCAATCAAGTTCAATGCATATACAACAATAGAGTTTCTATAGCTAAAGGGGAACACAATGGAAACAGAAATAAAAACATTTAATTTCGGTGAAATAAGTAAGAAATTCTTCACTAAACCATCTAAGCCAGGGTGTGAAACTATTAATCCTGGGTTATTTATAAGTTTTCAAGCTCCGTATAGAGTAATCTCTAGACGAGAGCATATCATAGAAGTAGTGGAACGAATGGACTTAGGATCAACAGCTAAGCATTATATAATTCAGCAATTAGGTAAACTATAGAAAGGATACAACATGTTAGAATGTCTTGTACTAGGAGATAGTATAGCTCAAGGAGTATCTACTTATTTACCAGAATGTCAAAAACAAGTGAAGGTAGGAATATCTTCACCAGCATTTAATAAATGGTATATAAAGAAATCATCTAACAAATACATAGTGAGCTTAGGCTCAAATGACTTTGGAGTAGATACATATAATGAACTACTCAAACTAAGGAAGACACTTGATAATAATGTGGTATGGATAGTACCTAATAAAAATCAAAGAGAAGCAGTCTTTAAAATATGTAATGAATTCAAAGATACTTATATTGATATATCTAAAACAGCAATGTCAAAAGATAAAGTTCATCCTACACAAAATGGATATAAAGAAATAGCAAAGAAAGTAAAGTAGATATGGACATAACACAAGCAACAATAGAAGAACTATTTAATATCTCTCATTCAGAGTATATGACAATTGAAATAACAGATGAATGGAAGCTAGGTGAAGTATTCAGCATATGTGTAATGATAGAAACAGTTCACTACAATCGGTCTGAATGTCTTCAATCATTAGACAAAACATTAGAACATTCTATAGCTTCAGTAACTAATGCTATTCAACTAATAAAAGATGCATTCCCTAATGACCATCAACATATGGTATCATTACTAACTACCTATCAAAGCGATGGTATTTGTATGTACGCATACTTACCATTACAAGAAGATCACAAACAAATACTAAAGGGTTACTATGCGTGTAAAATTAAGACCAGTAATACTAATACAGTTAAGGACTGAGGAATTACGGAGCATAACAGAGATACTAGTACCAAGCTATGCTGAGGTAAAAACCCTAGAACATTACGGAACTCTGTATGGAGGAATGGGTGGAGAGAAATGGGAATGGAATGAGAATTTTTATAGGGCTCATAAATACGCCTTATTAGATATCTATAATAAAATAAATGAGTATTATAGAGTATTGTAAAGGATAAACAATGACAAACGAGGAACAGTTCTTAAAATGGAGTTGGATGGCAGACTGGTGTAAAGAACATAAGGTTTCACCTTATGGTAAAATAAATTGGGATGCTGCAAAGGAAGCTTGGAAACAGAAGTTCGAAACTAAAGTAGAACCTTGGCAACCACGAGCAGGTGAGTGGTGTTGGTTCTTTACTGATAAAATGCAATTAGATAATGTTGGTATATTGAGAAAATTCACTCAAATGGAAAGCGATATTGAAGATAATGATATGTTTGGTTGCGAACCTACAGTATCTGATAAAGAAGAGTTTGAATCTATAAAAGTATTCTATAAATATTGTGAGCCATTCATAGGTAATTTACCAAGTTTTATAAAGGAAAAGTAAATGAAAGAATTAGAAATACCAAATTGTAAACAATGTGGTTCAGACTTCTATTTATTATCATACGAAAAAGAGCGGACATACCTAGGATGGTATGCAAAACTCGATGACCCACTGAATCTAATGAAAGATAAATGTCTAACTGAAGATGCACTTATAGTTAAGTGTAATAGATGTAAGTATGCTTATCTAATTAGAACATTGGCAAATCAACCCACATAAGGAGGATTAATGACGCAAGAAGTAGATCAGAACACAATAATAGAATTATCACTATTATTAGAAAAGTATAGACAATATGTACGAACAAGCGCTACATATGCAAGGCATGAGCTGTCAAAAGAAATTGTGACAGACTTAGAACATTTAAAAGATACAATGGTTAAAAGGACTACAAATGACTAATGAAGATATCTTAACAATAAAAAATAAGGATAGTGAGAATAGTATATACTCTGATGAAGACTATATACGACTTCATAACCAAGCTGTGCAAATACAAACATTAGATGATATAAAAGCAGCTACAGCAGACGAAACAAGTGAGTTAGCTATGTTCTTAAAATTAAGACATGATATTAACTGTAAACCATTACCAACTGAAGAAGGATAAATAAATGATTGAGCAAATAAGCGAATTAAAAGAAATCAGCGAGAGTATAACTTACTATAGATATAGTAATGGTTATATGGTAGAGTTAGATGGTAGAGATCAAGAAGATGATTATAAAACAATCAAATTAATATGCTCAACACTAGATGAGGTATTCTCTATACTTAGAGAAGTAGATAAGTTAGAACTTAGATAGATCACTATGATTAATCTACAACTAGCTAAAAAACAAGAGCTGGATGAATGTACCATTAAAACTATTGAACAACTACATAAAGATCGAGAGGCATTACTAAATGTCGCTAGAGCTGCAGTAGATGATGAGTCTGATCAAAGATTAAAGACTCTATATAGTTTATGGTTATTCGGAGAGCGTAAATTACAAAAGCTATGGAAGTTTGAAGAAGATGATAACTATATCAAATTCTGGACCTTCCCAGGATGTACTTGTCCAAATATGGATAATGAAGATAATTATCCGTATGGTAGATACGTACAAAATATGGACTGTAGAGTTCATGGAAACACAAAGGAACAATAATGAGAAACATGATAGATAACTGTATCATTGTATACGGACTAAAGAAAGTAAAAGATTATATTAAATCAATCTTTGTAACAGGTCAACCAATTAGAGTTGAAGAAGAAGTGGTGGTTGTAAAACCAAAAAGAAAGTATACTAAAAAACCAAAAGTAGCTAAAGTAGAAGAACCAATTATCGAAGAGCCAGTAGCTCCTAAAGTAAGAGTAAAATCTAAAAGAGCTAAGAAAGTAACTAACAACTAATAAGGAGTCCCTATGACAGGTATAGAAGTATTTAAAGAGATGTGTATGGAATTACACAAAGAATCAGATAAGTCATACGAAACTGTAGTACTAGCTATGCTAAAAACTAAATACAGAAACCTATTACCTGATGACCTAGAGATACAAGATATAGCTTATATACTTAATATAAAACAAAAGATAGTAAGCTCTATGTTAAGAAGAATCTTAGGGACTACTTGTAGTACTACAGATAAAGTTCATAAGAGTAGACTTAGAGTACTTGCACAACAAAGGCAAGACTTAAAAGAATACTTAGAAGACGATAGAATCATTCAAGATGATATCGAACACGAACAAGTAAGATAGTATATAAAGGAGTAAGATGAAAGAAATGCTTAAAGATACCAGATTTAATGCAATTATCTGGGGATACATATTAGTAGTACTAACATGGTATTCATTCACAACTATAGAAAAAATGCAACATAGACTAGAAGCTAGTCAAGCAGAAGTAACTAGACAATCAGAAGTAATAGCTTTACAATTAATACAATTACAAAAGCTAGAACAATATAAACAATACGACAGAATACTAAAGGACTTAGCCCGACATACCAACTAAGTACCAAGCAATGGTATTAGCTATATGCTGGGATGAGTCTCATCTAAAGTATAATGTAAAACATAGTGATCCAAGTACTAAAGGCATAGCTGGTATAAAACCATCTATCCATAGAAAAACTTTAAATGGAGTAAACTACAATTCATTGTATGCTTGCTACAGAATTTACAAGTCAGTCAACTATAGTCTAAAAAAGTATAAAGGAACAAAACGTAACTATACGTCAGTAACTAGAACATTAAAATACTATAGAATAATAAGCAACAGGGGGATCGTCAAAAATCACCCTACTACAAAATAAGGAGGTACCTATGGAAATAATACCTAATGGGTCATTAGTACAAATAATTAATATGCCATATATAAAGACTAATAAGAATTTATATGCTATTATAAAACAAGACGTAGGTATGCACTGGTTAATGGATGATTATAGAGAGTACCGAGTAGAACTAGTAAACAGAGAAGCTGCGACTCAAGATATAAAAAGAGTACTTGATATAAATCTACAACATATAAAAAGAAATCCAGTAAGTAAATTAACTAAAGGATTAAAATGGCATCATTAGAAGAATTTTTAAAAGATAATGGAATAAACATTAAAGATTTTGAAGCTCTGATACTAGAGCATAATGGCAACTCCTACTTAAAACTAAATAAAGATATGCAATATCGTTATCCAGAAGAATGGCTAAATAGAGCATTCTCATGGTCTAGTATTTCAGCTAGGCGGTTCCTAAGAGATAGGGATATACCTATGGGTGCAAGACATTTCGAGAATTGGATTGATATGCACTATGCATGGACTGCTTATATTAATAGCCAGGGCTATGGAAATACTGCAGTAACATGGTATAAACAACTTAAAAAACCAATAACAAATATAAGGAGGCTAAATGGAAGTAAAACTACTATCACATCAACCACTGTCTAATGCAGTTATAGGTGGTAGAACTTGTTGGAATTCATTTCATAAAGGTGGTTGTTATCAAACAGCTACTGATGATATATCAGATGATGATAAAGAATTCCTATCAAGGACTATTAATAAACATAAACATGGTTCAATAGCAGAGCATATAGTATATTGTTTCACTATCAAAGGTGTAACAAGAGCATTGCTCCAAGAACTAAGTAGACATAGAATGTCATCACCTTCAGTTAGATCTAGTAGATACACTCTAAAAGAGCTAAAAGAAGAGTATTCATTCTATTATGAAGAAACTGGTTATTATGATACTGAAAGAGCAAAGAAGTACATAAAACTAACAGGCAACCATCAGGTTGATAGTTTATCAATTAAAGCACTAGATAACCTAAGGTGGCTTGTTCAACAGAATATAGCTAACGATATGGTTAAATATGCCCTTCCAGAATGCTACCTTACGGAATTAACGTGGACTATAAATGCTAGATCTCTATCTAACTTTTTAGCTTTACGTTCATCTCCTGCAGCTCTCTGGGAGATAAGAGATTTAACTGGTGCATTATTTAATGCAATCCCTATGTCACATAGATTTCTCTATGAAGACATTATTCAATCAAAATAAAACAAATAAAAAGGACACACAAAATGAAAACAAACGAATACCCAATGAAAAGAATGTCATACGCAGAAGTAAAAGCACTAATTGAAAGAAACCCAGCAACATTTAGATTCGGTAGAAAAATATCACAAAAAAAACTATGTAAATGGTTTGAGATTATGGTACCTGAATTTAAAGCTGGTGCTAAACATACAGATACTGTAGTATCAAGATCAGCTATTTATCAATCACAAAAACTAAGAGCGTACTTAACACTTAATAGAGTATTAAGAGCAGAATATGGTATGGCAATTAAACAAGCTAATTTCGTACACTATCATATTACTGAGTTCGCAAAAGTACCTTGTGAATTACATAGACTAGATAAAAAAATAGCTATTCTAAAAAGCTGTAGAGATACATTCAGTGTTGGATACAGAAACGCTGGAGGCTTTGGCTTCAACGGTGTTGAGGAATAGTAACCAAGGCTTTTGACATCGTGCCTTAAAACGAACTTCAACCAATGGGTGGAATGATAGTGCCCCGTAAGTACCTCTATCAGATAAGTGAAGTTTAAACTCTGGTAAACTTAACAATAAGTGAAAGTCTTATACTTACGGTTAGCCTCTGCATGCACGCTAACCTTGTGGTAGATTCCTCTAAAACAAGACACCAGTTTATCTGGCAATGGGGGTTTAATTCCCTCATCTACCACTACAAATATCTAAGTAACTATATGAAATGATGTAGTATAGTTATAGGATATTTTAATCAATTGGGACATCATCCATACTTGTAGGCATGTGAATTCGGTTTGTACTTCAGATGTTAATGACCAAGTAGTTGACTACTATAAGGAGTTCTTCCCTTACTTATAGAGGCTGAAGAAATATACCGAATGATCCAGCATAAAATGTATTGAAGAGAGTGTTTAAGTAAAAAACCTAGTTCACTCAAACAAAAACTTAAATTACCCAAGTACGCCTCTAAATTCATCATCCTTGAAAGATCGGTTGATAGTTAATGCGTCTCTTACTTGGGCTTTTTAACGTGGTATAAAGGGAAATCTTTATCACACGACCTTCTCATTGTTACTTTAATAGCGACTTTCGCTTATTAATCCACAGGGCATAAAGCTATGGTGTACTAAATCAGTACAACAACTTAATCAAAAAGGATAATACATGATTACAACTCAAAAAACAACTCAATTAAAATACTTACTTACTTACGAAAATAACAAACTTAAACGTCAATTTATATTTGATTTACCCGTTTCTCAAGATATTTGCGGAAGACTATGTCAAGGCTGTTATGCGCTAAAAGCACAAGTTAGATTTCCGACTACAGTTATGCCATCTCGTATTGCTAAATATGAAGCCTCTCTTAAACCAGATTTTACACAACAAATTATTAATGAACTTACAAATACTAAAAAAAGATATAACTACGTTAGAGTTCACTCTGCTGGTGAGTTCTATAGCCAAGAATATCTTAACAAATGGGTAGATATCGCTACTGCTATGCCTAATATTACTTTTTATGCTTTTACTAAACGTCTTAAAGATTTTGATTTTAATGTTCTTAAATCATTGCCTAACTTTGTTGTTATTAATAGTCAACAATTTGGTGATCTTAATTATGGCCCTGTTAAAGAAATTCTGGAATTAGAAAAAGCAGCTAAGACTTTTGCGTGCCCCTCAACACTACCTTTTGATACGAATACAATTTGTGGAATCACTTGTAACTACTGTATGACAAAAACTGCGCAAACAAACGGCGTTCTTTTTGTGAAACACTAACTGTAAAAAGGGGTACTAAATGGGATATAGAAGTTATGGCTACTTATGGTTAGACAAACAAGTAGTAGCACCAGAGGAAGTGCAAAATTTACTAAATAAATTTGATGAATACAATAAAGAAACAAATGTGTATTCATTTGAAGATTGGAAATGGTATATAAGTTACAAAGAAGTGCAAATAGTAGAGAATTTTTTAGAAGCACTACCTTTGGAGCTATGGGATTTTGAAGTAGTTGGTGAAGATGGAGATATAGTATACCAACCACGAAATATAGGAAAAATATACGATTATAAAGAAATACAACGAAGGAGAGTAAATGAGTGTTATAGAACTAGCAGTAGAAAGATATAAAAGTGTAAATGATAGACTAGACGTTGTTGAGTGCATCAATAAAAAAATAGTAAATTATATAGATTTTAGATATGCAATATTGGCTTTGTGCCAAATATATGTCTGTATGGAAAAAGATGAAAATACTGATAGTTTATTTATAGATATGGAAGACTACATAGATGAAGTCTTTGCTAATCTTGATATTAAATCAAAGGAACTGTTATGAAATTTAAAGTAGGTGATTGGGTAAGAAGCAAAGAAAATAAATTTGATTTTTCATTAGTTAGTATAGACACAGAAAAATTCTATAAAGCTTTGGGAAGTAATTTTGAAGATGCATGGGAACTTTGGCAACCTAAAGAAGGTGAATGGTGTTGGTATAAAAATAATTTAGTTAAAATTATTGATATTACTGATTGTATTTATGTTAAAGCCACACCCGCATCATTTATGGACCGGTTTGTATTTTTTGTGGATTTTCTAGAATGTGAGCCATTTATAGGGCAATTACCTAGTTCTGTAAAGGAGAATAAATGAAACGAATAGAAAAACAAATAGATATACCATACGATATAGCTGCTAATACAATATTAGACTTTAAAGGCTCTTATAAGAACCTATTGATTTATTCAAATGTAGATTACGAAATACAAGTAATGGATTATACTTTTGAATTTCAACCTCAGCACTCACTATATGAACTATCATCTTGCGAGTTGTATGTAATCATAAAAGGAGAGTAAATGAAAAAGAAAGAGTTAAGACAACAGATTATAATAGTAAATGACATTGCTTTAAGGCTTCAAGAAAAGCTGTCTTTAGTGGCATATGAAAATAGAAGAATGGAGGATTTTTTAATTAAAATTGGATATACACAAGATGATATTTCTGGTATTGTACTAAATAGTTATGATAATGAAATAGAAGATTTAAATAAATCTCTTACTATGGTTAAACTAGAAAACCAGATGTTAAGAAAAACACTGTATAGTCAAGAGGAAGAACTTAAAAACTATGACACCTTATGGGGTATGTACGCTGAATTAAAAAAAGAAAATAAAGAGCTACTAGTGTCTATAAGTGAAACCAAAGATGATTATAGAAAAAAACATAACTTATCAAATCCATTTGATAAACTACCTGATTGTTTAATAAATAAAGGAGAATAAAATGAGATATGAATTAACAAAATTAAGTTCACCAGGTTACACATTTGAAACAACTCATCAAAAATTAATTTATTCTCAACTTGAAAGTGCAATTTGTACAGATTGTTTAAATGAATGTGAAAGTGTGCTAAAAAGAAAAGAAATACAAATTAGTGAACTTTGGAATTATTCTGAAAAATATGCTGATTTAACAGATTCTGCAATTAATCAAATGCTTATGACAAGTTGTGGAGCAGAATTTTACTTAGAAGAATTACAAGAAAAGGAATAATAAAATGTTAGAATGTCTTGTATTAGGAGATAGTATTGCTCAAGGTATTAGTACTCATTTATCTGAATGTCAAAAGCAAGTGAAGGTAGGAATATCTTCGCCAGCCTTTAATAAATGGTATATAAAAAAATCAGCAAATAAATACGTAGTTAGTTTAGGTTCCAATGATTTTGGAGTAGATACATACAATGAACTACTTAAACTAAGAAAAACATTAGATAATAATGTGGTATGGATAATACCTAATAAAAATCAAAGAGAAGCAGTCTTTAAAATATGTAATGAATTCAAAGATACGTATATTGATATATCTAAAACAGTAATGTCAAAAGATAAAGTTCATCCTACACAAAATGGATATAAAGAAATAGTAAAGAAAGTAAAGGAGAATAAATGAAAGTACTATACGCAAAAGAATATATGTACAGAGTACTCTTTGTAATTGAACGGGAAGGTAAAATTATTAACTGTTATAGAAGTTCTGGATTATCTGGGACAGGACATAAAGGTATTATTTTACCATTTAGTGGATTAGAAGATAAAGTACGATTATCAAGTAATCCTGGTTATATTTATAAAGAAATGTTTTTCTGTGGTAGGTATATTGATCATTATAAAGATCTTTCAAGATACCCTGATATTGAAAAAATCATGAGTGAAATACAAGAACTTACAAAAGATATTAAACCTGAACCAACGGAAATAAATTCTACATTAGAGTTAGCTAAATTTGCTAAACAAATTAATAAAGAAATGACTAAAGTAACAAAAGATAAACAATCTTATGACTTTTGTCCAACAAATTAGGAGAAACAAAATGAGTAAAAGAACACTAGCAGAAAAATATAATAAATCGACATCAAACTTTTATGTTATGAAAATTATGAACCCAGATAAATATCGGTTTATTTTTGGATTTTCAGAAAATCCTGAGAAATCTTTAAGATTATATTTAGAATACGTAACTGATTTACAGCATAATTTGCTTAAGTTATGCCAAACAATTCCCACGAAGTACTTAAGAACATTAATTGCTGAGGTTGGTTACTGCGAAAGTAGTATATACATGGTACTTAAACAATTATATAAAGTAATTGATGAGGATAATTTTACAACAATTAAATTAGAACAAATACATAGACACATTGCTTTAACTGAAATTGCAACAAAATGGTGTGAAGAACATCCAACATTACTTAAAGTAATTTAATATGACAAAGTTAAATGTACTCGACTGTAAACAATGCGGTTCAGATTTTTATACGTTAACTTATGAAAAAGAAAAAATGTACTTAGGTTGGCATTCAAAATTAGATGATCCTTTAAAATTATTACACGAAAAGTGTTTAATTGAGGACGCATTAATTGTTAGGTGTAATAAATGCGGGTATTCGTATTTAACAAAAACGTTAGTAAATCAATAAATGAAAGGATATAAATGAGAACACACTTAGCTTTTTATAGACAAATTTACACAGAAATGTATAAATTTTACATAAAACAAGGTTTTACTGAAGATAAATCTTCACGTAAAGCTAATTTGTACGCGGTTAAAAATACACATACGTATTTTTCCAACCAATTTGTTAATGGGGAACTTAATAGTAACCCTTATGAAAGGAAATCAAATGAAAGCAACAGCTAGTATTAGATACAACGTACAGTCTGGGCTTCTACCTACAGATGATTATATGCTAGACGGTAGTGTTATGTACACTGAGTGGTGGAATGGTGAAGGAGTTGATGTTGAGTTTTATGATACAAATAGTAAAACTACTGATAAATTTTCAGTACATTTTTCCACAATTAAGTACTTAGCAGTTATAGCAGAGTTACTGTCTGATTTTGACTACGAAGATGTTTTAGACTTAAGTAGCCAATTTAAAAAAGACTCTAAAAGTAAAAATATCCGTGTACAAAAATTTAAGGATGATTATAATGAAAAGCCTGACATGCAATTTTAAGAATTTTTATAGTATATTTAGAGGAGTGCAAACTGAGTTTTCAAAACGATTATTGTGTAGTGACTTACTAGCAATAACTAAGGGAAAAGAATTTGTTTCTATAAAAGGTGAGGATGGTATTTATATTGCTATTCTGAAAGAAAATTCCGTTCTATTTGTATATATGGATTATCGTGAAAATGAAAATTTTATATACGGTCATATATATGAACAAGCATACGTACCAATCGATTTACTTAAAATCTGTATTCTTAATGGTTGGTTAATAAATTAAAAAGGAGGTAAGTATGAAAAATGCTATTTTAGTCATTTTACTTATGTTTATCATATTTAGTACATCTGTTAATTATGTACAAAAAACTGCTATGAAACAGTACGAAACACTTATTCAAGAGCAAACACTTAAATTGCAAGAACAAGACAAAATGCTTAAACGTTATAAAACACAGCATAATGTTGATAAACTGCACGAAAAACTTTTACGAGAGATGGGAAAGTAAAATCCACCAATCTTCCAATGATAATTGCTATTGCTGTATCAGAATCTTCTTTAGATTATTCTGTAAAGCATCCAGATAGTATTACACGAGGTATTGGTGGTATAAAAACGATTCATAAAACTAAAGCTAAACTTAATTCATTAATGGCAATAGAAGAAGTTTGGGAAAAGTATTTAACAATAAGCAACGGTGATAAACGTAAAGCACTAAAACTTTATAAAGGAACTAAACGTAACTTTAAAAGCTTTAATAGAACTTGGGCATTATACACTAAAGCTAAAAAAGTAATTAAGGCGCACTAAAGAAATATTTCGGTAGACTTTCAGTGCGGGGACCGGGGCGGAGCCCCTATTGCGTTTAGCAACTGCTTAATACATGCTAAACAATTTAGTTAAGGAGAACTAATGAAACACACGACTTACTTATATGGTACTACTGCAGATGACTTTGCTCAATTACCTTATGTAGATGCCATTAAACGAAAACGTGAACTTGGTATAAATTTACGAGGAGAGCTTATGCAAGTTCACTACACAGAGCGCGATGCGATTAGACTTAATGCTGTTTTAAAAGCAATTAAATTTAATGAACACTTATTAGCAGAAATGACTGACGATATATATAACTAAAGGAAAAATAATGACACTAGAACAAATGAACAAAATTAAAAAATGGAACTTACTTAGAGATAATAATAAATTTGATTATTCTCTTGAAACAAATATGTTTAATGAAGAAAATAGAGAATTTTATGAGATTTATAATGCTTACCTTATTAGTGAAGTACTTACGCTTGAAGCTATGACAAAAATGTGTGATGCTCATGCAGATTCAAACTTTGTACTTGGCGGTACAATTCATAAAGCATCTACATCTGTAATGACTCATAAAGATTACGACCACTACGCTTCAATACTTGCAGTAGCAAATCATGAAATTAATTTAATGACACAGTTTATTGCAGAAATCGTACCATTTGGTGGACTTGATTTAGATCATTGTTTAGAATTAGTTATTGAAGCTAACGAGCAAAAAAGTACAACTAGAAATGAGTACGGAAAAATAACTAAACCTGAAGGATTTATTGCACCTGATCAAAAAATTAAAGAGTACTTAATGGAATTAGACACAGCAGGTGTTTTATGCCACAACGACTAACGAGTTCTGTAAATAACCTTAAGACTTTAATTAGTCTTACAGGTACAAATGATAAATTAGATTTTATTGCTAGTCTTAATAAAAATAGCGATACTGATACACTGTATTTATTAAAAGTTTTACTCTCAAATGAATATATTTTAGGTATTAAAAAATTACAACCTATCGGATTATGTAACTACGTTAATAAAACTAGCTATGAGAGCATTGAGACGTTAATCGAACGGTTAAACGTATCAAACATCAATAAAAGTATAAAACACGATATAAACGCTCTATTAAAAGAATGTGACAAATCTGCACAGGATATTTTAATTGCTTTATTACAGAAAACTCTAAAAATTGGAATAACTTCTTCATCAATTAATAAAATCATCCCTAATTTTATACCTGATTTTAAAGTTATGTTAGCAGATACTGCAGATTTTGATACATTTACATATCCTGTTAGAGTTGATGTTAAATACGACGGTGTTAGGTGTATTGCAAAAATTAAAGATGGTAATATAACTTTGTACACAAGACAAGGCAAAATTCTTAAATTCCCACGTATTGAAAAAGAAATTAAACAATTAGCTTCAAAACTAGATATTGATTACTGTTTTGATGGTGAATTAGAAACTATTAGCAATGCACGTACTGATGTATCTGGAATATGTAGTTCAAATATACATACAGGATATGATGGTATTGGTGATACTTTTATGAAGTACACTATATTTGATATTATACCTACTGATATATTTGAAAGTAGAGGTAAAACAGATGTATTAAGTACTCGCGCTAAATTACTTAGTTCAATATTTTTAACACATACGTCAAAGCAGGTATTTGAGACAAAGTATCATTTATGTAATACAGAACAAGAGGTACGGGATTTAACAAATTCTTTAATAAATTTAGGATACGAAGGAACTATTATTAAAGATTTAAATGCTAAGTACGTTTTTAAACGTAATTCTGCGTGGATTAAACAAAAAGCAATAAACTCTGTATCCCTCTTAATTACGGGCGTTACTGAAGGTACGAATAAACGATTCGGTCACGTTGGTGCTTTAATATGTGAATCAAGTGACAAAAAATTATTAGTAAAAGTCGGTTCAGGTATGACTGATGAAGATATTGAATTATGGACTAAACACTCCCCAATAGGACAAATTGCAGAAGTGCTATTTAATGTAGTTATTAAAGGCCCCTCTGATGATGTTTATTCATTATTTTTACCAAGACTTGCACCAGCTAAAATTAGAATAGATAAAGACGAAGCAGACTCCTTTGATGATATTATGAAACAACACATAGGCAAACCAGAAATATAAAAGGCATATAAATGACAAAAAATAATGTACTTCAGAAAGAAGTAGAAGAATTACGTAACCATCTTTTAATACTAAAAGAAGAATTAGAAATACTAAAAGCAAAAGAAAAAGCTGTACAGGCGTACTTAAATCTTAAAATGCAAAATACTAAAAGTAGTTTAGTTTTTAGTACATTAAAAGAAGTGATTACAGAAATAGAAAAATAACTAAGACAAAAGGAGAAACAATGGCACTAGCAAAATTACAAATGAATAAAAGTGTTGCACCGAGAATTGCAATTTGTATTAAAGATACAGATGTATCCGCACTAAATGCTCAAGTACTTGTACAAAACTATATTAAACCATTAATTACGAATGGTGTTAAAAATGCTGGATCTATAATATTTATTGGATTACCAGTACCCGCAAATAAAAATATTACCAAAGCATTTGCTGATCCTATAATTGAAGAACTACTAGAGTATTGTGATACAGTTGGTATATCTAAAATTGTAGTTGCAGATGCTAAGTACTTTGGATTTTTAGTACCTAAACATAAATGTGAAGATAGTATAGGCTTTTCATTTAAATGTACCAAACCAGGATATGAGCATATTCATGTACTTCCTACATTGCATTATAATGTTTTACATTTTAATCCAGGCAAGCGTTCACTGATTGATAGAAGTTTAGATGTACTAATGAATGTCATGCAAGGTACGTACGTAGAACCTGGTACTAATGCCATTACGTCTTACGTATTTTGTAAAGATTCGCAAGGTACTAATGATGTACTGCATAAATTAGAGAATAAACCATTTCTTGCTGTTGATATAGAAACTACTGGATTACGTTTTGAGCGTGACTCTATTTTAACTATTGCCTTTGCTGATTCACAACACAGTGGATACGGTATTGCAGTTGATAGACGTTACCATTCAGAAACTGATGAAATATCTATTATTAAAGCATTAAAAGATTTTTTCACGAGTACTGTAACAAAAGGTACAGAACTTAGATTTCATAACGGCTTATTTGATATTAAATTTTTAGTTAGACGTTTATGGATGAAGCACGATGATGATTACATAGGTATGCAAACTGGTATTGATGTCTTTAAAAATTACGTAGATACTATGATTATTACGTATTTAGCTACTAATAGTACAGTTCGTCCTGCACTTGGACTAAAAGTACTTACGCAGGACTTTTTAGGTAACTACGCTGTTGATACAAAAGATTGCACTGTAATACCTATTGATGATTTATTGCGGTATAACATTGCCGATGTTTGTGGTACAAATTACGTATACGATAAGTACTACCCAATTATGGTAGCTGATGATCAATTAGACGTGTACAAAAAGATTTTTCAACCTAGTGCTGAGTCATTACTAATTATGATGATGACAGGCTTACCTATTGATATGGATCGTGTAAAAGAAGCTCGTATACAGTTACAAGAAACTGCAGATACAGCAAGATCTTTACTTAATTCATCTGACTACGTTAAAAGAGCTGTTGATATTATTAAAGATAATTTAGTACAAAAGTACAACGAATCACATAAAGTTAAACAAAAAACAGTCAATGACTTTGATGATACATTATTCATGCCTAGTAGTAATCAACAAATGCAAATTTTATTATTTGATGTTATGCAATTTGATGTACTAGATACAACTGAATCTGGTGCTCCAAGTGTAGGTGGTGCTATTATAAAAGATTATATTACACAATCTGAAGCTGCACAAAATGAAAAAGCTGTAGAATTATTAAAAGCAATTCTTGATATTTCTGCTGCAGATAAAGTTAATAATACGTTCTTAAGTGCATTTGAAGAACTTAGTTTACAGCATGATGCTAGTAAGTACTACTTTTTAAATGGAAATCTTAAATTAGGCGGTACACAATCTGGTAGGCTATCTAGTTCTGAGCCTAATTTGCAAAACTTGCCATCAAATAGTATTTATGGTAAATTAGTTAAAAGTTGTTTTGTAGCTCCAAAAGGTTGGTTATTTTGTGGTGCTGACTTTTCTGCACTTGAAGATAAAATTGGTGCGTTACTAAGTAAAGATACTATGAAAACATTAGAATTTTCTAAAGGTGTAGACGGACATATGTTAAGAGCTTTAGCATTCTTTCCAGAAGAACTGCCAGAGACTGATATGAGTGACGTTAATGCTGTTAACGCACTAAAACAAGAATTTCCAGATGTTAGACAGAAAGCTAAAGCACCAAGTTTTGCATTACAGTATTCTGGTACTTGGGTAACTATTCAAAGAACGCTTGGATGTACAGAATCAAAAGCCAAACAAATAGAAGAAAGTTACCATAATCTTTATTCAGGATTAGCTGACTTTGCTGAAGCAAATCAAGAACACGCTATAAAATACGGATATGTTAATTGTGCTTTTGGTATGCGATTAAGAACTCCTTTATTAGCTAAATCACGTAATACAGTTATATTTAAAGAAGCTGCTGCTGAAGCTAGGAGTTCAAGTAATGCGACTTCACAAAGTTGGGGATTACTTATGAATAGAGCAATTAATGAATTTTACTACAAAATTAAACACAGTAAATTTAATACAAGTATAAGATTAATTAATACAATTCATGATGCCGTGTATTTATTAGTTAAAAATGATCCTGAGACTATTAAATTTGTTAATGATGAACTTATTAAAAGTATGTCGTGGCAAGACCATCCATTAATTAAGTCTACTGAAGTTTTACTAGGTGCTGAACTTGATATTGGAAAAGATTGGAGTAAACAATACACACTAAAAAATAATTCAACATTAGATGAAATAGTTGAATTCTTAAGTGAAAAAGAGCTCATTGACAAATAACAGATTTTGTTGTACAATTCCTTCTTAAAGCACAAGGAGGTATTATAGTGCAATACAAAGCCGTTAAAGCTTCATCGCGAGTTTATAAAACTTACTATGAGGCTCATAAAAATGATGCAGATGTACAACTTACAATTAAATATTTGCCGTACATATTACGTTTTGTATCTGATTTAGTTAAAAAATCAAATGGTACATATCAATACGAAGACGCATTAACTGTCGCACTTACTGCAAGTGTTCAAGCTGAAAAAGCATACGATTCAACTAAAGGTTGTTTTTCTACATATATTCGAGAAAGAATATCAGGTGCTATTACTGACGCATTTAGAACAGTACCGAAACGATCAAAAGTTTTACATAACCAAATCAGTAAATACATTATTAATTATGTTAATACTCATGGGTACTATCCTACAGAATCAATACTAAAACATGATTTAGATATTAGTGATATTAGATATAAAAATTATTGCAATACAGATTTAGCACCACGTTTTGTTGATATTGATAATACAGATTGTTTAAGTCCTGCTAGCGATAGTGGAATATTTATGGATTCTGTTAAAAAATTGATACTAACGTTACCTGTAAAAGCTAGTAGTGTGTTAATTCCACACCTAATTGACGGTGTTGAGATTAAAGATGTAGCGTACTTGTTAGGTATATCAGTTAAAGATGTAAAAGCTGTACTAAATCTATATCTTCCAAATCTTCGTCAATTAATGATTGATAATGATTTAACAGAAGATGGTTATAATAGAGATAATAAAAGTTTATAAGGAGATTAAATGAGTGCACAAAACACGCACGTAAAAAAGAGAAATGGTGCATTAGAGGCATTAGATATTACGAAAATACATAAAGTATTAGCATGGGCAGCAAAAGATGTACCACATGTAAGTGTATCAGATGTTGCAGTTGCTTCTAGTATTCAATTCAATAATGGTGTTAGTACAAAAGATATTCATAAAGTACTAATTAAAACAACAGCAGATATGATAAGTGAACGTACACCTAATTATCAAATTATGGCTGCTAGGTTATTACTACAAGATATCTACAAAAGAGTCTACGGTGGTGTTAATCCTAGAAGTTTACAAAGTGCTTTATTATTTAACATAAAAAATAATAAATACAGATACGGATTAGTTAATAAATATACTGTAGAAGAGATTGCAGAATTATCAAACTACGTTAAATACGAAAGAGATTACTCATTTACTTACGCAGGCTTATCTCAAGTTTTAGATAAATATTTGATTAGAGATAAATTTACAAATGAGTTATACGAAACTCCACAAGAAGCATTTATGGCTTTAGCAATGTCTGCATTTATTAATTATGATGTATCTCATAGGATACACTGGGTTAAAGCGCTATATGATGCAGTAAGTACTTTCCAAGTAAGTTTACCTACTCCTATAATGTTAAACTTAAGAACACCAAAATTTGCTTATAGTAGTTGTGTAACACTTAGTACAGGTGATACACTTTCATCTTGGTTTACTACAACTACATCTGCTGGATTATTTAGTTCTGCTGATGCTGGTATAGGTTGGGACTTTGGCTCTGTTAGATCAATAGGTTCTCCAGTTGCTGGTGGTAGAGTTGAGCACACAGGTAAAATTCCATTATTAAGATTAGCTTCTGCAGCAGTTGGGGCTTGTAGACAATCTTCACGAGGTGGATCTGCTACAACTTTTACACCATTTTTTGATTTAGAAATTGAAACAATACTTTCTTTAAGATCAGTTAGATTAGAAGAGAAAAAAAGAATCGATGGATTAGATTATGCAGTAGTTATTAATCAATTGCTTTATGATAGAGCATTAAAAAATACAACAATAACTTTATTTTCACCAAGTGATATTCCAGAAGTTATGAAATATTTTTATTCAGCTGATTACAATAACTTTGTTAAAGCTTATGAAGCTGCAGAGCAAGATACAAGTATAACTAATAAATTTGTAAGACAAGCTAGAGAATTACTTGAAACAAGTATCATTACAGAACGTAAAGAATCTGGTAGAATTTATATTTTAAATATTGATGAAGCTAATACTAATAGTCCATTTTTAGTTCCTATTAGACAAAGTAATTTATGTATGGAAATTTTATTACCTACATCACCACTTAATTCATTAACTGATACTCTAGAAAATTCTAGTGCAGATATCGGTGTATGTATATTAGCCAATATTAATATGAATGTTGCAATAAAAGATTTACCACATTTAACAGAATTGCTTGTTAGACTTCTTGATAATTTAATTGATGTTCAGAAATTTCCAGTAAAAGCTGCAGAAGTTAGCACACAAAGTAGAAGATCGTTAGGAATTGGATTTAATAATTACGCTTACTTTAATGCAAAACATAAAGTTAGATACGGTGATGCAGAGTGTTTATCACTAACACACCAATGGGTTGAAAATTTTCAATTTAGTTTAATTAAAGCTAGTGTTAAATTAGCAAAAGAATTTGGTCCGTGTAGTCATTTCAATGAAACAACTTATTCTAAAGGTAAACTACCAATTGATAGGTATAATTCAAACGTTGATGCTTTATGTAATACTGAATTAACATGTGATTGGGAAAGTTTAAGGGAAGATGTTTTAAAATACGGTATGAGAAATAGTACATTAAGTGCTGTACCTCCATCAGAATCATCATCTGTAGTTACAAATGCAACATCTGGTGTTGAACCAATCAGAAACGGTGTGTCTTATAAAACGTCTAAAACACAAACAATGATACAAGTTGCACCTAACTTTACTAAGTTAGCTGATAAATATGATTACATGTTTGATAGACCAATGTGTATTGACTATTTAAAATGTATTGCAGTTATGCAGAAATTTATATGTCAAAGTATTAGTGCAAATACGTTCTTTAATCCGAAACATTATGAAAACGATAAAGTACCTATGTCAGAACTATATAAAGCGTTGTATTTTGCTAAAAAATACGGAATTAAAACATTATATTACGAGAACACTTACACAGGTTCTGATGATATAAATGAAAAAGTTAATGGAGGTTGTTCAGGTGGCGGATGTGAAGTCTGATACAGAAATTAGTTCGGTAGTATTTAATACTACCCCAACAAATATGAGAGAGGCTCCGTTGTTCTTTGGTGATGCTCTAAATGTACAACGTTTAGATTTGCCAGTAGAGCAATGGTTACAAAAACATACTACTGAAGCACTTGGCTTTATGTGGTTTAAAACAGATTTTAATTATTCACAAGACAATTTAGATTATTGTACAAAAATGAGTCCTGATCTTCAAAACTTATTTACAAAGAATTTAAAGTTTCAGACATTATTAGATTCTGTTGCAGGGCGTACAATATCACAAGTATTTATGCCTATTGTATCATCTTCTGCATTAGAAGAATGGTTTGGCGTACATGCATTTTTTGAAGCTAATGTGCATTCACCAGCTTATGCTGAACTAGTTAAAGCCGTAGTACCAAATAGTACAAAAATATTTGATGACATTATGGTAAACCCTGCAATCATAGGAAGAGCTAAAGATATTGTAATACACTACGATTTGTTGCATTCTTACAATGTAAAACGAAATGCATTACGTCTTGGTTTAATAGGTGAATATCAATATTCAGAACGAGAGCACAAAAAAGCATTTATTATGGCTTTAACTGCACTTAATGTTCTTGAGGGTGTACTATTTTATTCAAGCTTTTTAATTAGTTTTGCATTTAGTGAAAATAAATTAATGGAATCAAGTGCAAAATGTATTAGTAAAATTGCGCAAGATGAAAATATGCATTTAGCTTTTGGTCAGTACATGTTTAATAGACTTAAAAAACTAGACGAGTACAAAGAATTATTTGTTGAGTTAAGACCACAAATTGAATCTGTGTTTAAAAATGCATCTGATGCCGAAGACTTGTGGATTTCTTATCTATTTGAAGATAATCCACCATTGCTTGGAATTAATGAAGCTATATTACAAGAATACAAAAAGTTTAATATTCATAGAAGAATGACTGCTTTAGGATTAACTCCTATGTTTGCTAAAACGGAAAATCCGTGTACTTGGTCGACTAGATATTTAAGTACATCTGCAAATCAAAATGCTAATCAGGAATCTGATAATGCAGATTATCTATTAGGAGCTATTCACCAAGATATGAATACAAATGATTTTGATAGCTTACTAGATTTATAGGAGATAAAATGCCACATAAAAAAGCAAAACAAATGATTTTAATTAATGGCGCAATGCGTAGTGGTAAAGACTTTACCGCGTCATTACTAGCCGAAGAGCTAAATTTACTAGGTTTAAGTACTGAATTAGTATCATTTGCTTATCCAATGAAGTACATAATTAGTCAAACATTTGATATATCTTTAGAGCAACTAGATGATTATAAAAATAATTTAATGTCTTTAGCTTCTGAAGAGCAAGAAGTGATTACTAATTTTAGACAGATACTACAAAGATTTGGTACAGAAGGTATGAAACCGGTATTTGGTGATGACGTATGGGCCGTAATGGGATGGCAAAAAGCTATTAATTCAAGAGCTGATGTTATAATTATTACAGATTATAGATTTGATATTGAAGGTCAAACTTTTGTTAGAAATGCAAAAGATCTAGTTGATGTTTTCATTGATTTTATTTATATAAAAGGCCAAGCAAGTGCAGGTGATAATCACTCATCAGAAGTTAAACCAAGTCTAGAGTTTAATTATGAAGTTGATAATTCAAAGCAAGACGATACTGTAAAAGAGTTCGTAAAATTTTATGCAAAGGTATGTAATGACAGACGCTGAAGTTGAATGCTTGATTACACGTAAGGGTTTAAATTCTCCACGTATAACAGCAAGTGATGTACAAAATAATATAGTAAAAGCTGATTACTATGTATTTCCTGATTCTACTACAACTATTTGTATGTTAACTCTTAGAAATAAATTTACAGTAATTGGTACAGCATCTTGTGTATCTTCTGATAATTTTGATGCTGAAATTGGTAGAGGTATAGCATATAATAATGCTAAAAATAAAGTATGGGAACTTCTTGGCTTTTTACTAGCTAATGAATTAATAGAAAAGGAAGAAAATGAGAAATAAAATTTTTGGTACAATTGGTGTGATTGGTTTAATACTAATAGCGTTGTCTACTTTAAGCAGCTTTGGTTATTTACTGTATAGTTGGGGATCAGTTGGGTTAGCATTTAGTACTAGTGCTTGGCTTGCATTTGTATTATGGCTTGAATTAATTATTATTGGTTTTTTGGCTGTATTTATTGGATACGTAGGAAGTAAGTACTAATGTTAAGTTACCTGCAATGGTTTGAGATATACATTAAAGGTACACATTTGGAGTTCTTGAAATTGGATAAATTAGAAGAACTTTATAATAACTATTTAAAAGGATTAAAAAAATGAAAAATGATATGATTGCAAATATTGCACAAATAGATGAACGGATAGAAATATACAAGTACAGCAATGGGTACATGGTTGAACTTAATGGTAAAGACACAGAGGATGAGTACATAACACAAAAACTTATTTGTAATTCAATAGAAGATGTTTTACAACTAATTAAAGATGTTGATAAAATTCCAGTACGAAACTAAAATGAAAACAACATTACTATTTAATACTCCATTACTATATGCAGCTAGTGCAATACGGATGTCTAAAGATAATCATCACTTATCTGATTCACATGTAGTTGCTACCGGTTGTATTGGTTGTAATGCCCTTATGCATGACGGTAGTTGTTCTGAAAATGCACAAGATACTTGTGAGAACTATAATACATTTTATAAAACTAAAGTTATAGGTGAAAAAGATAAAGCACTTATAGATCGTGTTGGTGTTAAAATGCATCACGAGTCAACACTAGAAATGGTAGACTATATATGGGACGTTGAATTATCTACTAAAACATTATTAGCTTTGACACGTCATAGAATAGGTGTATCAATGTGTGTAAGATCAACTAGATACACAACACATAAATTACTAAAGAACATAGAATTATTTGATTTAAATGATTTTGAGAAAGCATCTATGTATTTAGAACTTGGTGAAAATCATGAACACAATAGAAGAGAAATACAAATTCTTAATTTAGTTATTGAGGCTGTACAAAATGGTGAAGATAATGATACTATATCACTATTACTACCACAAAGTTTTATATACAGAGCTCAATTAAAAATGAATGCAAGGTCTTTACGACATTTTGTAAGTTTACGAAATGAACATACACACGCTCACTGGCAAATTAAAAATTTATGCTCTAGACTTTTAAGTACAATACCAGAAGAACATAAGTTTCTATACGAAGATGTATCGTTACCATCAACAAGTCATTAATATTTAACATAGATAATATGATTTTTTCATATTATCCTTGTACTATTTTACACAGAGGTTTACTAGTAAGCTTGTGTGTAGACTAGAGCTACACAAGAAATACACAAAGGAGAACCATGGCAAATTTTGAAGCAATTGCACTTAAGTATTTGGTTACAGGTGGTATGGAAATCATACCAGAATTACATCCAGACTTATTTACAGAAAGACATAATAAAATTTATTTACTGTGCTTAGATTATTTTGATACTCATAAGCATTTACCAAATATGGTAGAACTTAAAGCTATTGTTGAAGCTAAAGCTCCAATATCAGTTAAACCTCAGTACCTTGCTACTGTAGAAAACATAGCAAAAATTGATACATCAGGTATTGATATAGTTACTACCATAACACAACTACGAGATTTAAAAGTTTTACGTGAAGTTGATGATTCAATCACAGCACTTGTTGAAGCACAAAGAGATAAAGATTCAACAAAAGTTAGACAGTTACTTAATAAATTATCTGAAAAAGTTAATTTACGGGGAGTTAAAGTTACAGACTTAGCGGATGCTAAAGATGATGTTGATGATCATGCGATTGTTCACAGTTACTTAGGTAAAGAATACGATCACTTAACATCTGGTCATACAGGTTTAGTTATATATGGAGCTAAATCTGGTGGTGGTAAATCTATTGCATTATTACAAACTGCAGTTAATAACTATTTAGAAGGAAATAACGTACTATTTGTTTCACTAGAATTATCAAGAAAAGTACTTTACAATAGATTACTATCTATGAGAACCGGTATTGATTTTACTAGAATTAATAGTAAAACATTAACTGCTGAGGAACAAAAACTATGTATTGATGCTCATAATGAATTTTTTCATAAAGATAATGAAAATTGGTTTAAAATTGTAGATGATCATATGACTGATGCTGAGCTTACTAATTTAATAGCTGTAAAAGCGCAACTAGACAACGTTCATGTTGTTTGTATAGATTATCTTAACCTAATCAGTTTTGATGG
>ERZ1034361.406-NODE-406-length-29059-cov-4.907287_pt1 | contig 29059 bp, 23 predicted proteins | sample MGYA00520617_ERZ1034361 | MGnify/ENA primary metagenome ERZ1034361 (study PRJEB33736, sample SAMEA104284507) | Azolla filiculoides | biome: Urban; feature: Water surface; material: Ditch water | place: Netherlands | collected 2015-10-28 | depth 0-0.1 m ...
TGAAATTGGTAGACACAAGAGACTTAAAATCTCTCGCTCGCAAGGGCGTGCCGGTTCGATTCCGGCCCCGGGCACCAGACAAAATAAAAAAGGCAGCCTAGGCTGCCTTTTTTATTATCTAAATTTTACTTAAGTGCTTTTAGAACCTTGTCGGTAATATCAACGCGTGGCCCAATGTAGCCGCCTGTGTTGTATAGAATAAGGTCGAAGCCTTCAGTTTGTCCTAAAGAAGTCACTGCTGCATTAACGTTATTCTGGAAGTTGTTGAGTTCTTCTCTTTTTCTGATCTCAAAATCTTCGTGTTGTTTAGTTTTTTTACGATCCAAATCTATTTTTTGTCTATCCAGTTCTTGACGTTTCGCTACAAGATCTTTTTGTGACATTTTAGGTGCTTCTTTTTCAAGAGCAGCTTCTTTTTCAATAATTTGGCTTCTGATTTTCTCTAACTCTGCAGTGCGTGGTTTAAATTCAGCGACCAACTTTTTGCCGATGTCTAATGACTGTTGAGATTGCATGATAGATTTCATTTGCACATAGCCGACCTTGGTCGCGAATGCATTCGTACTCGCAAGGACAGTTAAAGCAACGGCAATTGCAATTTTTGAGAAAACGCTCAAGCAAAACTCCTTCTTTAATTTAGCCAACACACGCTATTATAAGCGTAATTATGCCGGATGAACGATTCTATTGAAATGGAAATGAGTATCATAAAAACAAAAAGAATAGTGTTATTAGCTCTAATCTTAATGCTTAGCGCCTGCGCTTCGAACACGCCAGCGGTTAAAGGTAAAAAGGTTCCAGAGCAGAAAGATAGTAATTCATTAAGTCAATTCGTTAAGTCTGACGTGGATCGAATGGCGGATGTTGAGATGCGTGAAAATACGCAAAGTTTACGTTTGCTGATGACTAAACTATATAAACGTAATCCAGCTGAGCTTAAAAAGAGCACTTCGGGTACGGTTGATGAAATGGTAGCTTGGGTATTTGAAGGCGATCATCAATGGAAATTTGAAGCGATTGGTGGCGTTCAGGATTTGGATGCGATGTATTTGGCATTTAAGCCTGAATATACAGGCGATCGAGTGTTGCCATTTATTGTTGGTGTTCAAACGATGTTAATTAAGTCCAGGGGCGGTAAAACCGAATTTTTCATGCTGGATAGCATAGACCCTCAGAAAGTTTATAACTCGGCAAGAAACATCGAGATTGCCGTTTGGAAGCTATCTAATACGCGGGATGAGAATGGGCGTTTGTATTTTGTGACAAATGAAGTGCTTGGTAAGGAACCCAACTTATCATTCGAGCGTGAGTTTGGGAAAATGGTAGGGCGTATTGATTTGTACGCGCTGACTTTATCAGAGAAGAATCAACGTGCAATTACCCGTTTCACTCAGGGGTTTGCTAGTAAGTTGTTCATCCCTTTTTAAGACCTAAATTTCAACACTTATTCGCTTATAATAAGCGCCATTAAATACATGCCCCCGTAGCTCAGTGGATAGAGCATCCCCCTCCTAAGGGGAGGGTCACACGTTCGATTCGTGTCGGGGGCACCACTTAATTTTTCTTACTTTCTAGTTCTTCCCAGCGAGTCAATGTATTCATTAAAGCTTCGTCTAATTCAGTGAGTTTTATTTGCAAGGTGGTCGCTTTTTCTAAGTCTGTTTTGTAAATCTCAGGGTCTGCCAGGGTTTCGTTAATAGCCGCCTGTTCAATTTCTAAAGCTTCAATTTTTTCTGGTAACTGATCTAATTCAAGTTGTTCTTTGTAGCTTAGTTTTGTTTTTGTGGGCGCGCTTGTTGCTGCCGGTTTTGGCGTTTCTATTTTTACTTTTGGCGCGTTTGCTGCTTCTTTTGTGCGTTGTTCAGTAAAGCGTAGCCAATCGTCGTAGCCGCCACCAAATTCCGTAAGTTGGCCGTTGCCTTCAAACGCAATCACTTGTGTTACGGTGTTTTCTAAGAATGCTCGATCGTGGCTCACTAAGAACAAAGTGCCGGGGAAATCTTGTAGTAGGCTTTCGAGTAATTCTAGCGTATCGATATCGAGGTCATTGGTGGGCTCATCAAGCACTAAAACGTTAGAAGGGCGTGCGAATAAGCGGGCTAGCAGCAAACGATTACGTTCGCCACCTGATAAGGATTTAACAGGTGAGCGTGAGCGTTGAGGTGGGAATAAAAAGTCCTCTAGATAGCTGATGACGTGTTTTCGTTCATTTCCAATTTCCACGAAATCAGAACCTGGGCTGATCGTGTCAGCCAGTGTTGCTTCTTCGTCCAAGGCTTCGCGCATTTGGTCAAAGTAGGCCACATTCATATTGGTACCACGTTGTATGGTGCCGCTATCCGCTTCAAGCTCACCTAAGATGAGTTTGAGTAATGTAGTTTTGCCCACGCCGTTTGGACCAAGTAAGCCAATGCGGTCGCCACGTAAGATACGTGTGCTGAAGCCATTAATCAGCGTGCGGTCGCCGTAAGCTTTGACGACATTATCTAACTCGGCCACTAATTTCCCTGAGCGTTCGCCGGCATCTAGTGAAAGTTTTACATTGCCTTGACGCTCACGTCTTGCTGCACGTTCTAGACGTAGTTTTTCTAACTGACGCACACGGCCTTCGTTGCGGGTGCGACGTGCTTTAATGCCTTGGCGTATCCACGCCTCTTCTTGAGCGAGGACTTTATCAAATTTCGCCGCATGAGTTGCCTCAACTGCGAGTAATTCTTCTTTTTTGATTTGATAGTTCTCGTAATTGCCGACAAAATCCGTTAACGTGCCGCGATCTAGCTCAACAATGCGTGTTGCTAAACGATTAAGGAATCGTCTGTCATGGGTAATGAATAAAACGCCACCATTGAAATTGAGTAATAACTCTTCAAGCCACTGTATGGCTTCTAAATCCAAATGGTTGGTTGGCTCGTCCAATAACAACACTTCTGGATCTGCCACCAATGCACGACCTAAAGCCACACGTTTACGCCAGCCACCTGAAAGGGAATCTACCTTGGTATCTGCATCTAGGCTTAGTCGGCTTAAAACGGTTTCTACTTTGGCTTGCATACCCCAGCCGTCTTTTGCATCTAGTTCGTGTTGTAGCGCTTGCATCTTTTCCATCAGCGCATCGATGTCAGCATCGGCTGCACCCATGCTGTGGGTCACTGCATGATAATCCACCAATACTTGTTGCATATCGCCCAAGCCTTCAGCAACCGCTTCATAAACGGTATGTCCAGGTTTAAGCACAGGCTCTTGTGGTACGTAAACAATACGTACTGAAGTGGCGCGCCATACATTACCGTCATCTAATTTGGTTTCACCAGCAATCACTTTAAGTAAGCTCGATTTACCAGCACCATTTCTGCCGATTAAGCCAACACGTTCACCAGGATCTAGCTGAAAAGAAGCTTTATCGAGGAGAGGGTGATGACCAAAAGCGAGAGAGGCGTTATCGAGGGTAATGTGCGGCATGAATACTTTCTAATGAATGTTAGCTTTGGCCAAGCATTGCGCGAATTTGCGCCATGCGTTCTTTGCCATGTTCTTTGCTGGCAGCAGGGTCAGCATTGGTGTTGCCAAAATGGCGAATATCATCTGAAGGCAGTTCTTCAATAAAGCGACTGGCTTCACAAATTTCTGTTTCGCCAGCGCGTTTACGTTTTTTACACCAAGAGATATTGAGGGATTTTTGTGCACGCGTAATGCCAACATACATTAAGCGTCGTTCTTCTTCGATTTTATCGTTATCCACGCTCTCACGATGAGGCAAGATGCCTTCTTCAACACCGATTAAAAATACATGGCCAAATTCCAAACCTTTGGCCGCATGAAGTGTTGAAAGTTTAACAGTGTCAGGCTCGCCATCTTCACGGCCCTCTAACATACTCATCAGGGCAACCATTTGGGTTAAGCTGAGCAGATCTCTGGTTTCACCATCACCATTGTCATCACCTTTTCTACCTAACCATGTCACAAACTCCAATACGTTTTTCCATTTGGATTCAGCTTGGCGTGGTTCTTCACTGTCATACAAAAAGGCTTCGTATTGAATTGCTGTGAGTAAGTCATTCAGCACTTCATTGGCGGGATCTTTAGTTGCGCGTTCTTGTAAGCGATTAATGAATTGGCAGAAAGTGAGTAAATCATCTAGCTGACGACCACCAACTTCGCGTTGAAAATCGCCCTCAAACGCAGCTGCAAACAAAGACATTTTATGCAGACTGGCATATTCGCCAAGTCGCTCTAGTGTGGTGTTGCCTATGCCTTTTTTAGGTGTAGTAGCTGCACGAATGAAAGCCGGATCGTCATCTTCATTAGCGATTAAACGCAAGTAACTGACTAAATCCTTAATCTCGGCTTTATCAAAAAATGATTGACCGCCTGAGATGGTGTAAGGAATTTTATGATTGCGTAGATGCTGTTCAAAAATGCGTGCCTGATGGTTGCCACGATACAAGATTGCATAATCTGCGTAAGTTGTTCGATGCTCGAATTTATGCGCCATCAGCTTCATTACAACAGACTCGGCTTCGTGTTCTTCATCTTTAGCTGCGCTGACTTGAATCAAGTCGCCTGTGCCTAATTCACTCCATAGTTTCTTATCAAACAATTTAGGGTTGTTAGAAATCACCTGATTTGCTGCGCGCAGAATACGGACGGTAGAACGATAATTTTGTTCTAGTTTGATGACTTTTAAACGTGTGAAATCTTCAGTGAGTTGGCGTAAGTTTTCAACATCAGCTCCGCGCCAGCCGTAAATCGCTTGGTCGTCATCACCCACAGCGGTGAAGTAACCTTGAACCCCGGTCAGTAGTTTGACTAATTTGTACTGGCAAGTATTGGTATCTTGGTATTCATCAATCAGTAAATACTTGAGCTTATGTTGCCATTTATTAAGCACTTCTGGATGTTGTTCAAATAACTCCACAGGCAGTTTAATCAAGTCATCAAAATCAACGGCTTGGTAGGCTTTAAGTGTTTGTTGATAGATTTGGTAAACCTTAGCAGCGGCTACAGTTAAGTCTTCATCTGCCGTCGCTTTTGCTTGATCGGGTGTTAAAAACGCATTCTTCCAGGCTGAAATTTGCCACTGTGTTTTGCGCAAAAGTTGTTTGTCAGTAGTGGCTAAAATATCTGAAAGAATTTTGAAGCTATCTGAAGAATCTAAAATCGAAAATTGTTTTTTATAACCTAACACTTCGGCTTCTTGACGCAGAATCTGCATGCCTAGTGAATGGAAAGTCGCAATCGTTAAGCCTTTGATGTTGGTGCCTGATAGTAATTGACTGACACGCTCCTGCATCTCACGCGCGGCTTTATTGGTAAAGGTAATCGCTGCGATTTCTTTAGGCGAATAGCCACACTCTTGGATGAGATAAGCAATTTTCTGGGTAATCACGCGTGTCTTACCACTGCCTGCGCCAGCAAGCACAAGCAGAGGGCCATCTAGGTATTTCACGGCTTCGCGTTGTGGCGCGTTAAGGGTATTTAACATGCGGAATTGTTTTTGATGAGTGTCGATTAAAAGCTAGCGCGCAATTTTATCTTTTAAGGCTAACATTAGCTATCAAATCGTGGCATAGTTTGCGCCATGCAAAATGAAGATTTTATAAAAGCCTGTCAGCATCCCGATTTTTTGTTGAAGCAGTCACAATTGTTAGTGACCAGTTATCATCATTGGACAGGTTTAAACTTGCTAGAAACATCTAGTATTGACCTTGCTCACGCTTTGCAACACGCACCATACGCTGTGGCCTCGCATAATGCAGATGCTGATCCTTTGTTTAATTACGCTAATCAACAAGCATTGCAGTTATTTGGTATGCAAGCTGAGGATATGCTTGCTTTGCCATCGCGTTATTCTGCAGAGCCGATGCTAAGAGAAGCGCGTGCTGAATTTTTACATCAAGTGGCAACGCATGGCTATATTGATGATTATTCTGGCGTGCGGATTGCTAAAGATGGTTCACGTTTTTTAATTGAGCAAGCAACGGTTTGGAATGTGATTGATATAAAAACGAAAGAACACTTCGGTCAGGCTGTCATTATTAAAGCGTGGAAAGCGCTTTAATTTATTAGGAATATCATGAGATCAACTAAGGCAAGTAGTGCAGTAGAGCGTTTGAATAAACGCGGTGAACAAAACTACTCAATGGGGACCAATGGCAAAGGCTTATTTTGGCTCTCACAACCAAGCGAACAAGGCGCGTCAACTCGGCTTTGTGAGCCTATGGTCATGGATGAGTTTGTGAGCTTTGTAAATGCTTATGGCCCGCAAATCCCTAAGCGTGTGAGTAAACTAGATATTGAGTTCAGTAAGCAACTCGTCAAGAAATAAAGACTACTCTTGAGGTGGCTCTTCTTCTGTAGCTGCATCAGCCGGTTTTGCAACGAGTGCTTCTATCATCGCTTTTCTGCTTAACGGTGTTTCTAAACTAATTCTACCAATGGTGCCTGCGCGATATTCCGTCAGGAAAGTCACTGCAGTTTTTTCCATATCCCATTCGCCAGCTTTTAGTTTGTAAGAGCGGCGTTTAGCAATGTGCTCAAGTAAATCAATGCCGTCCATTTGGCTCACATCAGCTTTATAGCGTGTGGCTAATAAGTCTGGGTAACGCTTTAATAAGTTATCCGCTAGAAATATCGCGACGTCTTCATCAATCACCGCATTACGACCAATCGCATGGCTAGCAGCGAGCATGTAACCATCGGACTCGTATTGAATCTTAGGCCACATCATGCCCGGTGTATCAGTAATGCTCATGAGCGGGCTAAGCTCAAAGCGTTGTTGTGATTTTGTGACAGCTGGTTCATCGCCCACTTTAGCGACGCGGCGATTGAGCAATGCGTTCATAAACGTTGATTTGCCAACGTTAGGAATGCCCATAATCATCATACGTAGCGGTTTGATTGGTGAGTCTCTATGTGGCGCAAGTGCCGCACATAGTTTAGGAATCTTAGCGGCATCCCCAGGTTTTTTGCAGGAGATGGCGACCGCTTTAACATTAGGTTGTTTGTTGTAGTAATTAAGCCACGCTTGCGTGACGGCAGGGTCAGCCAAATCAGATTTGTTCAGAATTTTTAATTGAGGACGTTGGCGAAACAAACGCATTTCATCAATCATTGGGTTATGGCTTGCTTCAGGCACGCGCGCATCCAGCACCTCAATGACAACGTCGGTAAACTCCATTGTCTCTTCGGCTTTTTTGCGTGCTTGGGTCATGTGGCCCGGGTACCATTGAATTGCCATTGAATTTCTCTATCACTTTAATGGGTGGCATTCTAACATTTCAGGCAGCACCGCGTTTTATTATTCAAGCATGTGCTTCATCAGTTAAAATGTGCGCATGACTTTAATCCCCGAAATTAAGCCGCAACAATCCATTGAATTGCTCAAGGCGTTACATATTCTGACGCGCGACGGCAAACTCAATCAAGATACGCGTCGCAAACTCAAGCAGGTTTACCACCTTTATCACTTTATTGAGCCTTTGCTGAATGAAGTCATGGCTGAAAATGATAATCCGGTGCTCGTAGATCATGGTGCAGGTAAGTCTTATTTGGGTTTTATTCTTTATGATTTATTCATGAAAGAGCAGTCAGCAGGGCGTGTTGTAGGGATAGAAACGCGTGCCGAGTTAGTACAAAAATCAAAAGAACTTGCTGAGCAATTGCATTTCGATCGGATGGATTTTCATCACTTGAGTGTTGAAGAGTCGATGACTTCGGATTTGTTACCAGCGAAAGTCGATATTGTGACTGCGCTTCATGCATGTAATACCGCGACTGATGATGCGATTCGTTTTGGCTTACAAAAGAATGCCAAGTTTATGGTTTTGGTGCCTTGCTGTCAGGCAGAAGTTGCAGAAGTATTGCGTAAACATAAAAACGAATCTTTTGGAAAAACGCCTTTGTCTGAAATTTGGCGCCACCCAATTCATACCCGTGAATTCGGCAGCCAAATCACCAACGTACTGCGTTGTTTGCAATTGGAAGCGCATGGCTATCAAGTGACAGTGACTGAGTTAGTGGGTTGGGAACATTCCATGAAAAACGAACTCATTATTGCGCGTTACACCAATAGCCCACGTAAAAATGCACAAACGCGATTGCTGGAAATCTTAGAAACACTCAACCTGAATGAGCTGCAAACACGCTTTGCGTAAGTGAGTGTTTTTCATCGCATGAATACAGCCCTTAACTCTATTACCCAACTTAATGCTGCGTTAGCCACCTGCATGCTGGCAGACCGTCATGGTTTGCGTCGAAAAATCCGTGAAGTGGCTGATTTACAAAAAGCGGCTGATAGTAAATCAACTGAAAAAGCTGATCGATTATTAGCTGAAATTGTTCGCAAGATTTCCAGCTCACATCAGAAATATCAAGCCCGATTAAACGCACTTCCAAAGCCGGAATATGAATTAGATTTGCCCGTCACTGCTCGCAGAGAGGAAATCAAAGCGGCAATTGCAAAACACCAAGTCGTCATAGTCTGCGGCGAAACGGGTTCGGGTAAAACAACACAACTTCCTAAAATTTGTCTTGAATTAGGTCGCGGCGTGAGTGGTTTGATTGGCCATACACAGCCACGTCGTATTGCTGCTCGTTCTGTGGCGAGTCGTATTGCACAAGAACTTAAATCCCCATTAGGTGAAGTGGTTGGCTATAAAGTCCGTTTTAATGACAAGCTTTCAGAGTCTAGCTACGTTAAGTTGATGACAGATGGTATTTTGCTGGCTGAAACGCAAGGCGATCATTTTTTAAACGCGTATGACACCATCATTATCGATGAGGCGCATGAGCGCAGTTTAAATATCGATTTTTTACTCGGCTACCTCAAGCAATTATTAGTTAAACGTCCTGATTTAAAAGTCATTGTGACTTCAGCCACCATTGATGCAGACCGATTTTCAAAACACTTTAATGGTGCGCCAGTGATTGAAGTGTCAGGTCGTACTTATCCAGTTGAAATTCGTTATCGTCCATTAGGTAAAGCCGGATACACCGCACAAACCGTAGAAGTAGACTTGGGCGAAGACGATGAAACGCTTTATGGCATTAAGCGTAAAGGTAAAACGGAAGCGCGTTGGTTAGAAGAAGATGATGCTGAAGAGGCGATTGAAGAAGCTATTTTAGATGCGGCCGATGATTTATTGCGTCAGGGAGATGGTGATATTTTAGTGTTCCTGCCAGGCGAACGCGAAATTAGAGATACCGCAGATCACTTAAGAAAATACCAAGGTCGCTCAGCCAAACTTAGAAACATCGAAGTGTTGCCATTGTTCGCAAGACTTTCTATTGAAGATCAACAAAAAATCTTTCGTACCTCTGGCACACGTCGCATTGTATTAGCGACTAACGTTGCTGAAACTTCACTAACTGTTCCTGGTATTAAATACGTGATTGACGCTGGCTTGGCGCGTGTTAATCGATACAGCAGTCGCGCTAAAGTTGAGCAGTTGCAGATTGAAAAGATTAGCCAAGCAGCGGCTAAGCAACGTGCTGGACGTTGCGGTCGTGTCTCTAACGGTATTTGTGTGCGTTTATACGATGAGCAGGACTTTAATAACCGTCCTGAATTTACCGATCCAGAAATTCTTCGTAGCTCTCTTGCATCCGTTATTTTGCGCATGGCCGCTTTGCGTTTGGGGGATATTAGTTTATTCCCGTTCATTGAGGCGCCTTCGTCACGTTTGATTGCCGATGGCTATTTGTTATTACAAGAGCTTGGCGCGGTCGATGCTAATCGTGAGATTACTGAATTAGGTAAACAGCTTGCACGCTTACCCTTAGATCCGCGTGTTGGACGGATGATTTTGGCAGCGAAACAAGAGGGCGTTTTACGTGAGATTTTGATCATCGCCAGCGCGCTTAGCATACAAGACCCACGTGAAAGACCGATGGATAAGCGCGAAGCGGCAGATCAAGCCCATGCGAAATTTGCTGACGAGCGTTCTGATTTCTTGGGCTATCTCAAGCTGTGGAATTTTTACGATGACGCACTTAAAACTAAAAAATCTAACAAGGATTTATTAGGTAAATGCCATCAAAATTTCCTCTCATTTTTACGTTTAAAAGAATGGCGTGAGCTACACGGACAAATTCGCGAAATCGCTGAAGAGTTAGATTTAAAACCGAATGAGCAGGAAGCGGATTTAGATAAAAATTACGATCAAATTCATCGCGCACTATTGTCTGGCTTGCTTGGAAATATTGGCTTTAAAGATGGTGAGGCTGACACTTATTTAGGCGCACGTGGTATTCGATTTACTATTGCACCTGGTTCGGCACTCAAGAAAACACGACCTAAATGGGTGATTGCTTCTGAACTCATTGAGACCAGCAAGCTTTATGCGCGCGGTGTTGCCAAAATAGATCCTGATTGGATAGAGCCTCTAGCGCGCAATCTTACGCAAAGTCAGTATAGCGATCCGCGTTGGGATAGAAAGCTTGCGCAAGTGTCGGCATGGGAGCGTGTGAGCTTGTATGGCTTAACCATTATTCCAAAGCGCCGTGTGCATTATGGCCCGATAGACCCTAAAGAATCCCGTGAGATCTTTATTCGTGAAGCATTGGCGAATATGGAGTTTGATACGCGTGCGCCTTTCTTTGAAGCTAATCGTCATTTAATTGCTCAAATCGAAGAGCTAGAACATAAAGCACGTCGTCAGGATGTGCTGGTGGATGAACATACTTTGTTCGCGTTTTACGACAACATTATTCCGCAAGGGATATTCAACGGCGCAAGTTTTGAAACCTGGCGCAAAGACGCTGAAGAAAAAGTGCCTCGCTTACTTTATCTCACCAAAGACGCCTTGATGCGCCACGGTGCGGCAGGCGTGACGGAAGCACAATTCCCAGAAACTTTCGTGATGGATGGCGTGACCTTACCGCTTAAATATCGTTTTGAACCAGGACATCCTTTAGATGGCGTGACGGCAACTATTCCGCTGGCTTTGCTTAATCAGCTTAATCCAACGCAGGCTGAATGGTTGGTGCCAGGCATGGTGCGAGAAAAGATTACAGGGCTTATTAAAGCGTTACCAAAAGCCTTGCGTCGTGTCTGTGTGCCAGTACCAGATTTTGTGACTGGATTTTTAGAGCAGGCACAACACGATAAAGCCTTGATGCCAGCGCTTGCAGAATACATCCAAAAACAAACCAGTCTTAAGCTCGCCGTCACCGATTTTGATTTAAGTGCCGTGACTGAGCATTTAATGATGAACTTTAGTGTGGTGGATGAAAAAGGTCGTGAGCTCGGCATGGGGCGCGACTGGAATGCGCTTAAGGCACAACTTGGCAGTGCAGCTCAGCTGACCTTTAGAAGCAATTCACCTAGCATTGAAAAAACAGGCCTTAAACAATGGGACTTTGGCGACTTACCTAAGACCCTCACTTTTAGTAAAGACGGCCATCAACTGACAGGTTATCCAGCGCTAGAAGACAATAAAGATAACGTGGCAGTGAAGTTGTTTGATACTGAAACCATGGCGCAAAAAGCACACCGTATGGGCGTTTGTAGGCTGATGCGTTTTGAGTTAAAAGAACAAATGAAGCAGCTAGAAAAAGGCCTGCCGCAATTTAATCAATACGCACTGTTATTGCGTAATTTGATTTCACCAGATGATTTGCGTGAGGAAATGTTATTAGCCATTAGTGAACGTGCGTTTATTGGCGAAGATGATTTACCTCGCACCAATGCTGAGTTTATGAATCTCAAGCAACGTGCACGGACTAGGTTGCCTGCCGTGGTGGATGCTAGCTCAAGATTAGCAACGAATATCGCACAAGAGTATCAAGCGCTGACACAAAAACTAAATAGCCTGCCAACTAATATGGCACGGATTAAAAAAGAAATTGAAGAGCAGTTAGCAATGCTATTGCCTAAGCGATTCTTTAGCCAAACGCCATGGGAGCGTTTGCAGCATTTACCACGCTATATAAAGGCGATGAAGTTAAGGCTGGATAAATATCCAAGTAGTATTGATCGAGATGCAAAAAGTGCTCAAAACGTACAAATGGTTTGGCAGCGCTGGCAAGATAAAGTCAGTAATTTACGTAAAGCCAATGCTGAGATAAGTGAAGGTTTAGCCGATTACCGATGGCTCATTGAAGAACTGCGAGTTTCTTTATTCGCACAAGAGTTGAAAACGCCATTCCCTGTTTCAGTAAAGCGACTAGACAAGATCTGGGATGATTTGAGAGATTAAATCCGCATCATTTCGTTTCTAATCCCAGCTTCATCCAATCCTTTACCAATTAAAACCAGCCGAGAAATCGGCTGTTCTTCATTCCAGCCTTCGAGCGGTGTAGGTGCGTAAAGTGTTTGATGGACCGCATGAATGGCAATCGGGTCAGGTTGGTCATCTGCATGAATAATGCCTTTAAGTCTTAGCAATTGATCACCATGGTGCGTGCACAACCATTCAAGCTTAGGCTCTAGTTGTTCATAGCTCAGTGGCATGGGTAATGTAATGGTGAAGCTTGAAATCTCGCCATCATGACTAGCTGGTATCAGGCCTTTTGTCTTTTGCGTGGGCGCGCGTAGCCATTTGGTTGGTTGCGCTTGCTGCGTTTTGTTGTCAAATAAGCCAATGTCAATAATGAGGGCAGGATCAATTTCACCTTGCGTCACTTGATGTTGTGTCGCCCCAGCGTTGAGTGCGCTGAGCGTTGTTTGTAATGTTTGTATTTGCGCCTCAGTCGCTAAATCTGATTTCGTTATCAGTAATACATCGGCAACTGCGGCTTGTTTTTGCGCTTCGCTGTGCTCGTTGATTTGATTAATGCCGTATACGCTGTCGATGGTGACGACCACTGCATCTAGTCGGTAAGTTGAGCTGATAACAGGTTCATTCAATAGACTACCCATAATTGGGCCAGGATCTGCCATTCCCGTTGTTTCGATAATTAAACGTTTAAATTCTGGAATTGCGCCAAGTGCACGCTTGAAAAATAAATCTCTAAGCGTGTCTGCCATTTCATTGGTGAGCGTGCAGCATAGGCAACCCGATTCCAGTAAAACAGTATTGTCGACGATGTGTTGGCTTTCTACGGTGCGATCTAAATGCTTGGCTAGAATGTCGTCCAAGCCAGTGCTGCCTAGCTCGTTGATGATGACGGCAGTGTCTTTCATCCCTTCGTTTCTCAACAACTTATTGAGCAGAGTGGTTTTTCCACTTCCTAAAAAGCCAGTCAGGAGCGTTATTGGAATTCGGTTGTCCATGAATTAAAGTCGTTGTCTTGCAAATAAAGTGACATCTTAGCTGTGTTATCTCAGGCGAGGAACCGAAACCCCTGTAAAATGTGCGAATTAAATTTTGATAGCAATGTGATCGCTCAGTAATGAATGTATTTTTTGAAGAAGATGGCGGGTTTAAGGTTGCGTCAGTCATGTCGGAAACGGCAGGGGCTTTGCAAGTGGAATCCGTTAGCGGTAAGCGATCTAAAATTAAAGCGGCGAATGTACTTTTGCGCTTTGAAGGTGCTTTGGCAAGTTTTATGGATGCTGCCAATGCAGAAGCAGAAAACTTAGAAGTCCCATTTTTGTGGGAGTGTTGTGGGGAGCCCGAGTTTGGGTTCGAAGAGCTTGCTCAGGAATATTACGGCAAAGCGCCTACTTCAATCGAATCGGCTGCCGTTGCCATGCGCTTGCATAGCGCCCCTGTTTATTTTTACCGCAAAGGTAAAGGTCGTTATAAAGCTGCGCCACCAGATACATTGAAAGCAGCGTTAGCTGCGCTTGAGAAAAAGCGCGTGCAGGCTGAGAAAATCCAAATCTTTGTTGAGCAACTTAAAGCCAAGCAAATGCCAGAAGAGCTGGCGCTTAAGCTGGATATGTTGTTATACGAGCCTGATAAAAACAGCATGGAGTGGAAGGCGCTTGAGCAGGCCTCTGCTGAGTTACACGTGAACCCTGTTCAAGTCATTTCTTATGCAGGTGGTATTAAGTCTAATCATGATTATCACTTGGGTGCATTTTTGCGAGAGCACTTCCCTAAGGGCATCGCATTTGCTGAATCAGGTTTAGACGTGAATCCTGTCCCTCAAGATTTGCCGCGTGCAGAGGTTGAGGCATTTAGTATTGATGACAGCACAACCACTGAAATTGATGATGCATTTTCAGTGCAAACGCTTGCTGATGGCGCTCATCGTATTGGCATTCATATTGCCGCCCCAGCGCTTGGGATTGTCCCAAATAGTGCGCTAGATGAAGTGGCGTTACATCGTCTATCCACTGTGTATATGCCTGGCAATAAGGTCACGATGTTGCCAGAGCAGGCGATAACGCCATTCAGCCTGAATGAAGGTGAATGGAAGCCAGCCTTGTCGATGTATTTAGATGTGGCCGCAGACTTAACGATTACCAATCGTCAAAGCAAAGTTGAGCTGATTCACGTCGTGGATAATTTGCGGCACGACAGTTTAGAGCCTTACTTCAATGAAGATACTTTGGCTGAGAATAACGGCCATCCTTATTGGGAAAAATTGTCGCTGTTATTTAACTTGGCGGAGTCATTAGAAAAAGCACGCGGCAAGCACGACCCTAATCGACCAATCCAGATTGATTACAACTTTTACGTAGAAGACGGCAAAGTTCGTATCGTTGGTCGTCGTCGTGGTTCACCGATGGATAAATTAGTCGCCGAATTAATGATAGAAGCGAATAGCCAATGGGGCGCGCTACTTGCCGAGCATCAAGTGCCAGGAATTTATCGTGCGCAGAATGGCGGCAAAGTTTATATGACGACGCAAGCTGAGCCTCATCAAGGTTTAGGTGTGGCGCAATATGCTTGGAGCACATCGCCGTTAAGGCGTGCGGTGGACTTGGTCAATCAACGTCAGATCATGGCGGTAGTTCAGGGTGATGAACCTGTTTATCCGCAAAATAGCGACGAGCTGGTGATGATTATGCGTCACTTTGATAGTACTTATAGTGCGTATAGTGATTTCCAGACGCGCATGGAACGCTATTGGTGCTTGCAATATTTAGTGCAAGAAAATGTTCAGGAAATTTCTGCAACCGTTTGGCGTGAAAATTTAGTGCGTTTTGATCATATGCCTTATATCACCAAGGTGCATAGCTTGCCTGAATTAGCAGTAGGAACGCGCGTCACTTTAGAAGTGAAACGGATTGATACCTTGATGATGGAAATTGATACGCGCTTTAAAGCCGTAGAAGCTGAAGCAACGCCTGCGGAAGTGGCGATTGACGATACTAAAGGGGTGGAGGAAGTATTGTAATGCGACACATTGGGCGAAGAATCTCTAGGGCTGTTCATAAGGGAATCACCGGTGAAGAGAGCGTTGATGTGAGTGAGATGGATGGTGTTCGTTCGCTTTACTTAGGTTCAGAAACCGTTCAAAGCGCCATGCGTGTGAAAGCACCTTTTGAGTTGGAGCTTGCTTATTCGCGCGGCATGATGATGTTTTTATTATTCATGAAGCAACCCAAAGAGGTATTGATGATAGGCTTGGGTGGCGGCTCTATTCCGAAATACATTCATCATTTTTTACCTGAGATTTCAACGCGTGCCGTTGAAATTAATCCACGCATTATTCAAGTTGCGCGCAGCCATTTCTTTTTGCCAGAAAATGATGATCGATTAGAAGTCATCGAAGGTGATGGCGTTGCGTATTTACAAGAAAATCCTAACAGCACAGATGTGTTGTTGTTAGATGTGTTTGATAGCCAAGGCGTACCTCACGATTTATATAATCAAGCCTTCTTTGATACTTGTGCTGAATCCTTACGCTTAGATGGTATGCTCGCCGTGAACCTTTGGGGTTCGGATAAGAATTTTGATATTTACTTGCAACGGATTGAGCAAAGTTTTAATGATCGTGTTCTTGTTTTAAGGACTGGTCGCCCTGGCAATATTGTTGTTTTCGGCTTTAAACGACCACCAAGGGATTTACGTTGGTCTACTTTAAGAGTGAGAGCAAAAGCCTTACAAGAACTTCACAAAGTTGAGTTCCTTGAGTTTGTTGAAAAACTCAAAGATGAGAATAATAGTACTACCAACCGCCTGTTATTTAATGAATAGAGTAATGATATGAGTCAGCACAATTTTTTTGCCACTTGCCCACGCGGCCTTGAAGCACTGCTAGTCGATGAGCTGGTGAGCGTTGGTGCAAAAGCCGTACAAGCTACCGATGGCGGCGTCAGTTTTAGCGGTGATATGGCAACTTGCTACCGTGCCAATCTTGAGAGTCGTATCGCCACTAGAATTATGTGGCGCGTTGCTAGTGGTCGATATGCCACTGAAGATGATTTATTTAATGCTGCTTACAAGTTAGATTGGCCGAGCTGGTTTAAGGTCAGCAATGACTTTATGGTAAAAGTTACTGGCGTGAAGTGCCCGCTCAAAAGTTTGGAATTCGCGACCTTGCGTATCAAAGACGCTGTTTGCGATAAATTCCGTCAAGCAGTTAAAAGCCGTCCATATATCGACACCAAAGAGCCTGATGTTCGCATTCATGCTTATTTGGCAGCAGACAGTTATCAGTTTTACTTAGACACATCGGGCGATGCTTTGTATCAACGCGGCTTGCGTCGTGCAAGTATTGAAGCGCCTTTGCGTGAGAATTTGGCGGCAGGCATTATCAAGTTGTCAGGTTGGAAGCCAGGCACACCTTTCCTTGATCCTATGTGTGGTAGCGGTACGTTTTTATTAGAAGCGACCATGATGGCGCTTAATATTGCACCGGGCAGCAATCGCCATTTTGGTTTTGAGAAGCTCAGTAATTTTGACGCTAAACTTTGGAATGGTTTGCGTGAAGATGCCTTGAAAAAAGCGAAGCCTGTTAAGTTCTCTAAGATTTATGGCAGTGATATGGATTTGCGTGCTGTGCGTGTTGCTAAGCAAAACTTGGAACAAGCTGGCTTGTTAGAAGCGGTGCAGGTCGCGCAATTAGAATTTACTCAAGTACCAGCGCCTGCGGGTGAAGGTACGATGGTGGCTAACCCACCTTACGGCGTTCGTATTGGAGAGGATGAAGAGTTAGCTGAGCTTTATCCAAAAATGGGCGAGGCCTTAAAACGTAAGTTTGCAGGTTGGAATGCTTATTTCTTAACGAACGATATGCGTTTGCCTAAGATGATGCGTTTGTCACCATCTAAGCGTACACCGCTTTTTAATGGACCACTCGAATGTCGTTTGTTTGAAATTAAGTTGGTGGCGGGATCAAATAGAAAGGATAAGTAATGGCCGATAGCTTGAATGAGTTGCGTGCCAAAGTGAATGCTTTTGTGCGTGAACGTGATTGGGATCAATTTCATTCTCCTAAAAATCTCGCGATGGCGATGATTGTCGAGGCTGCTGAGGTGGTAGAGCATTTTCAGTGGGATACCGTAGAGGAAAGCAAGCAAATAAGTGATGAAAGACGTACTGAGATTGGCCACGAGTTGGCTGATACATTTGTCTATTTATTGCGCTTGGCGGAGGTCACAGGTGTTGATTTGATTGCGGCGGCGCATCAGAAAATTGCACTCAATGCTATTAAATATCCGGTAGAAAAGTGTAAAGGCAGTAACGCTAAATATACGGATTATCAGTAATGAGTGAGAAATAATAAAAAAGCCCAGCAATGCTGGGCTTTTTTCTATGTCACCCCACATCTAGTGAGGGATGGCAAATGGTAAGTGAATTACAAACTAGCCAATGCTGCATCGTAATTAGGCTCGTTAGCAATCTCTGAAACTAATTCGCTATGTAATACTTGGTTGTTTTCATCAAGCACAATAACCGCACGTGCTGTTAAGCCGGCCAAGCTGCTATCTGTAATCGCTACGCCAAAGTCTTGCGCAAATTTAGCGTTGTTGCGGAAGCTAGATAAAGTCACTACGTTTTCAATGCCTTCAGCACCACAAAAACGACTTTGTGCGAAAGGTAAGTCCGCTGAAATGCAAAGCACAACAGTATTGTTCAAAGCAGATGCTTTTTTGTTAAATTCACGCACTGATGTTGCACATGTTGGTGTGTCGATGCTTGGGAAAATATTCAGAATTTTACGTTTGCCAGCGTAGCTGTCTAAGGTAATAGTTTCACGCTTCGCATTTGCTAATTCAAAATGTGCGGCTTTTTCACCTTTGCTTGGGAATTTACCGCCTATCGTAATTGGGTTGCCTTTTAAAGTAACTGCGTTTGTCATGATTAATTTCCTTTGCTAGATGATCAAATAGGGCGCCTAAACAACCAACCCATTAAGTTGACTATTTTAGTCTATTATTATTGAGTTTTGGCGATTTTTTGCTAATTGATTGTTATTAAAGAAGCTTATTTTTTAGTACCTAAAAAGCTTAAAAAAGGCGCGATTAATCAGGTAAAATTGAGTCATGTCAGGTACAAATTCCCAACCTAGTTTCGTCCATTTGCGCTGCCACAGTGAGTATTCCATTGTGGATGGCACAGTACGTATTGATGATTACGTTGAGCATGCCTACAAAGACAAAATGCCAGCCTTGGCATTGACGGATCTTAGCAATCTATTTGGTGCAATTAAGTATTATAAAACTGCCCGAGGTAAAGGCATTAAGCCCTTATTGGGTTGTGACTTATGGCTAGAAAACGAGTTAAATCGTGATCAGCCTTATCGAATTCTATTGCTTTGCCAATCATTGGCAGGCTATTCCACACTGTGTGCCTTAATTAGCCGAGCCTATTTAGAAAATCAGCATCGCGGTCGTCCTGAAATTAAAAAACAATGGTTACAGGAATCAGGGACTGAAGGCTTAATCATGTTGTCATCAGCCATGATGGGCGATGTCGGCCAAGCCATCTTGCAATCTAATTTTAATGCGGCAAAAGAATGTGCGCAGTTTTGGGCTGATTTATTTCCCAATCGTTTTTACATCGAGTTACAGCGTGCGGGCCATGCTCAGCAAGAACTTTATATCTCACGTGCCTTAAAACTTGCAGCTAAGTTAGATTTGCCTTTAGTAGCAACGCATCCAGTGCAATTTATTGAGCCTGATGATTTCAAGGCACATGAAGCGCGTGTGTGTATCGCTGAAGGTTATGTGTTGGCAGATACTAGACGGCCTAAACATTTCACTGAAGATCAATACTTCAAAACGCAGGCCGATATGGCCACCTTGTTCGCTGATATTCCTGATGCTTTGGCTAACTCCGTTGAAATTGCTAAACGCTGTAATCTCACACTGTCACTTGGTAAAAACTTTTTGCCACAATTCCCAACGCCTAACGGCGAAAGTTTGGATGAGTTCTTGGTGGCTGAAGCACGAAGAGGCTTAAATAAACGCTTAGAAGTTTTATATCCGGACCCTGCAGTAAGGGAAGCAAGATCTCCTGAATACGAAGCGCGTTTGGATTTTGAAACACAAATTATTATTCAGATGGGATTCCCAGGCTACTTCTTGATTGTGGCTGACTTCATTAATTGGGCTAAGAATAATGGCGTACCGGTGGGTCCTGGTCGTGGATCTGGCGCTGGTTCAGTGGTTGCGTATAGTTTAGGGATTACCGATTTGGATCCCTTGCAGTATGCATTGCTGTTTGAGCGTTTCCTTAATCCAGAACGTGTTTCTATGCCTGACTTCGATATTGACTTCTGCCAAGAAGGTCGCGATCGCGTCATTGATTACGTAAAAAATAAATATGGACTGGAGGCGGTTTCTCAAATCGCTACCTTCGGGACGATGGCAGCCAAGGCCGTGATTCGAGACGTTGGTCGTGTGCTTGATTTGCCTTTTAATTTTGTGGATGGCATTGCTAAACTCATTCCACTTGAGTTGGGTATCACGCTTAAAGATGCGCTTGAAAAAGAACCGCAACTAGCCGAGCGTCGTGAGCAAGAAGAAGAAGTTAAAGAGTTATTAGAACTGGCCTTACGTCTAGAAGGCCTGACCCGTAACGTCGGTATGCATGCCGGTGGCGTACTCATTTCACCAAGTAAGATTTCAGACTTTTCACCAATCTATTGCCAAGCCAATGGCGATAGCTTGGTTAGTCAATATGATAAAGACGACGTTGAAGCCGTTGGTTTAGTGAAGTTCGACTTTTTGGGCTTACGTACACTGACCATTTTAGATATGGCATTAGAGAATGCGAATGCGCAGCGTGCCCTAGATAGCTTGCCGCCATTATTATTTGAGACACTTCCAATTGATGATAAAGCCACCTATCAGTTGCTTAAGTCTGCGAATACCACAGCGGTATTCCAGCTAGAGTCACGCGGCATGAAGGATATGCTTAAACAAGCGAAGCCTGACTGCTTTGAAGACATTATTGCGCTGGTGGCTTTATATCGTCCTGGCCCAATGGATTTGATTCCTGATTTCTGCCGACGTAAGCATGGTTTACAGCGCGTTGAATATCCGCATCCTGCAGTTGAGCCTATCCTCAAAGAAACCTACGGCATTATGGTTTATCAAGAGCAGGTGATGCAGATTGCTCAGGTGGTCGGTGGGTATAGCCTAGGCGGTGCTGACTTACTCCGTCGCGCCATGGGTAAAAAGAAAAAAGAAGAGATGGACGCCCAGCGTGCAGTCTTTGTTGACGGTGCTAAAGCGAAAGGCACCCCAGAAAGGCAAGCCGCAGATCTATTCGACTTAATGGAGAAGTTTGCGAGTTACGGCTTTAATAAATCACACGCTGCTGCTTATGCGCTGGTGGCTTATCAAACCGCGTATTTAAAAGCCCATTATCCAGCAGCCTTCCTTGCAGCAACATTGTCTGCAGATATGAATAACACAGACAGTGTGCATATTTTCTACGATGATTGCGTTGGTAATGGCGTGGAAGTATTGCCACCGGATATCAATCGCAGTGAATTCAAGTTCAAGCCTATTAGCGATAAACAAGTTTTGTATGGCTTGGGTGCGCTTAAAGGCTCTGGTGAGGCAGCGATTGAAGTCATTCTTGCTGCACGTAATCAAGATGGACCTTTTAAAGATTTATTCGACTTTTGTGCACGCTTAGATTTACGTAAGGTGAATCGTCGTGTGATTGAATCCTTGATTCGTGCTGGGGCTTTTGATCAGATAGAACCTAACCGTAATGCCTTGTTAGCTGGTGTTAATCTAGCGATTAGTGCAGCAGAGCAGAGTGGCGCAGCTAGCGGTCAAGACAGTTTGTTTGGTGCAATCTCAGATAGTGCCGCACATGTACTACCTAATGTTCCAGCATGGGCAGAACCCGAAAAACTTCAGCAAGAAAAAGTCGCGCTGGGTTTTTATTTAAGTGGGCATCCATATCAAGCCTATCAAAAAGAGTTATCCACTTTTGTGCATACCAGTTTGGGTAATTTAAAACCTCAAGATCAACCGCAGTTGATTGCAGGGGTGGTCATGGGTGTGCGGATTAGAATGACACAGCGCGGTAAGATGGCGATTGTGACTTTAGACGATGCGCAATCTCGTGTTGAAGTGGTGGTGGGTAATGAACTGCTTACCCAAAATGCCCATTTGATTAAAGAAGATCAGTTGTTGGTGATTGAAGGTCGCGTCAGCAATGATGATTTTTCAGGTGGCGTGCGTGTCAATGTGCGTAAGATTTACGATATTGCAGCCGCACGTAGCGCTTACGCGAATATGCTTAAAATCTCATGCAACGGTCAATCTGATGCAGTTAAGTTGCGCGAAATTCTAGCCCCTTATTGCCGCGCTAGCGCTGGGCAAGGCTTTAGTGAAGGTGGCCGCGGTTGTGCGGTCAAGGTGGAATATCATAATCAAGAAGCAAAAGTCGAAGTGATGCTTGGTGAGCAATGGCGTGTAGAGCTACATGATGAATTGTTAATCGGTTTAAAAGCCTGGTTAAGCGATGAAAACGTAAAAATCCTCTATAATTAGAATATCAACAGAATAAGAATCCAATCTTAAATATGAAAATTAGCTTTTTAGATTTTGAACAGTCAATTGCTGAACTTGAAGCAAAGATTGAAGAATTGCGTGCGGTGCACGATAGCTCTCCTTTAGATATCACTAAAGAATTAAATCAGCTTCAACAGAAGAGTATTGATTTAACTAAAGAGACTTATAACAACCTGACCGCTTGGCAAATTTCTCAAGTGGCACGTCACCCACAGCGTCCTTACACATTAGACTACATCCAAGCCTTGTTTACTGATTTTGAAGAGTTGCATGGCGACCGTGCTTTTGCGGATGACCCTGCGATCGTCGGTGGTTTAGCACGTTTTGAAGGTAAGCCAGTGATGGTGATTGGCCATCAAAAAGGCCGTGACGTTAAAGAGCGTCAATTCCGTAACTTTGGTATGCCACGTCCTGAAGGCTATCGCAAAGCTTTGCGTTTATACCGCATGGCCGAGAAGTTTGGTTTACCTATCATTACTCTAATTGATACCCCAGGCGCTTATCCTGGTATTGGCGCAGAAGAACGCGGTCAATCAGAAGCGATTGCGCGTAATCTATATGTGATGGCCGAACTTAAAACACCTATCATTGGTGTGATTATTGGTGAGGGTGGATCTGGCGGCGCTTTAGCGCTAGGTGTGGTTGATCAGTTGTTAATGTTGCAATACGCAACTTACTCTGTGATTTCACCTGAAGGTTGTGCTTCTATTTTATGGAAGAGCCAAGATCAAGCTTCAACAGCCGCTGAAACCTTAGGCATTACAGCAACACGTTTAAAAGCGGCTGGTTTAGTTGACCGTATTGTGAACGAACCGATGGGCGGCGCACATCGCGCACCTGACGAAATGATGGACAGCTTACGCAAAGCGCTTGCTGATGAATTGAGCAAGCTCGAAGCTAAACCAATTAAAGCTTTATTAGAGCAACGCTATGATCGTTTAATGAGCTACGGCAAATTTAAAGATGCTGCGTTGAAATAAAAATTACTAAAGCTTCTACACACGCAATTCGCAAAGCCCGCATTCAAGCAAAACACAAGAATGCGGGCTTTGTGCGTATTAATCAGCAAGTTTTAGATTTTCTGAGTTCTGTACTACCTTCAAATTCGCAATCCCCAGTCAAACTCTGCTTGGCATTCAGCGGTGGTTTAGATTCCTGTGTTTTACTTTCTGCTTTGTTGCATGCCCAAAAGAAACTTAATTTTGAGTTGTGCGCCTTACATGTCCATCACGGATTGAGTCCCAATGCCGATGCTTGGGCTGATTTTTGTACAGAGACATGCAAGGCTGCAAATGTGCCCTTGCAAGTTAAGCGCGTGAAGGTTGATAAAAAAGCAGGCTTAGGGATTGAAGCAGCTGCAAGACAAGCCCGTTATCAAGCATTAATTGAATCTGAAGCAGATTTTATTATGCTTGCGCATCATCAAGACGATCAAGCCGAGACTTTCCTGTTGCAATTGCTACGCGGCGCAGGCGTTAAAGGTCTATCTGCGATGGCGGCTTTCGATGCGAAGCGTCGTTTGTTAAGACCCTTGTTGGATATTTCTCGTGCAGAGATTGAGGCCTATGCGAGTGATGCTAAGCTCAAGTGGGTGGAAGATGAAAGCAATCAAGATATTCAATACGACCGTAACTTTATTCGGCATGAACTCACTCCTGTATTAGCGCAACGCTTTCCTAGCTTTCAAATAGCTTTAGCAAGGTCAGCCACTCATATGGCTGAAGCCTCTGGCTTGTTAGATGATTTGGCAGTGTTGGATGCCGAAACATGTATGCAAGATGCGCGATTGAATTTGCTTGAGCTAATAAAGTTAAGTGAGGCTCGCGCTAAAAACCTCATGCGTTGGTGGTTGGCTGGCCATGGTTTTAGTTTGCCTAGCAAAGAACGTTTAGACGAGATTTTGCAGCAATTACTTCATGCCAAAGCGGATGCCACAATAAAGCTAGTCATTGATGGTGAAAACGCTAGCTTGCGGCGTTATCAAGGCTTTGCGTTTATTGAAACTGTTGCAGAAGTACCACCCATCGCCATGATTTGGCAGGGCGAGCCTGAATTACAATTGCCTGATGGAAGTACGCTATTGTTTGAACGTAAGCAGGGTCAGGGCTTGGCTTTAGATCGCTTAGGTATTCACAAGTTACGGATTGCCAATCGTAAAGGTGGCGAGCGCTTTAAGCCTGATTTGCATCGGCCGACACGAACGCTCAAGCATCTATTGCAAGAAGCCAACATGCCACCTTGGCTGCGCGACCGATTACCTCTAATCTATTTTGATGATGCCTTGGCGGTGGTTCCAGACATTGGCATCAGTTGTTTAATGCAGGCAGGCGACAAAGAGCTCGGTTTGGTCATTAGTTGGATTGTTGCAGAGTAAACGCCCATAAAAAAACAGCGCCGAAGCGCTGTTTAAAAATGGAGATTCATGGTTTAGGAGGTTTTTAGCACGGTTTAATCTTACTGCGCTGACATTTCCTTTTAAACTGAATAAATCCTGAAAAGCCTTAGGATTTATTCCTAACCATGAATAGCCGAGTTTTTTATTGGTCAGATTAATCTAAACCGATTTGGTAGACTTCTTCTTCAGTTTCAACAATCTTACCTGTTACCGCATCCACTTCAACTTCCCACTCTTTGCCATCTTTACCCTTGATATCAAACTCATAGATAGGCTTACCGTTTTCGATTTCAGCTTCTAATGAAATGACATCACCAGGATGCTTAGCTAAAGCTGCTTTCATACAAGTTTCAACTGCGCCTTTGTGCGCAGGTGCCGCAAAGGCTGGCAATGTAACTAATAGTGCTGCAAGTGCTAATGAAATTTTCTTCATTTATTTCTCCTTAATTGATAACACGACTAAATTGACAGTTACATATTAGGAATGTTCAAACAACTAAGGAATACGACGTAAGACGGATAGTCTTATTTTATAGCTAACTCATTGCTCAATAGGGGAAAGTAACTCTTCTAAAAAGTAAGCGGAAAGCTCGATTCTATTTCTTAATTTTGCTTTCCGATAAACTGAAGCAGCTTGATCTCGGATCGTTCTTTCAGAGGTGCCGCGCAGCCCAGCAATTTCTTCTAAGCTAAAGCCTTTTATGATTAATAGCGCAACATCAGTTTCGGCTTTGGTTAATTCCCATGATTTGAACTCTTCATGTATTTTTTTTGATAACCCATCAATTAAGCTTTTGTTTTTGTTTTGCCAGTACTTAATTTCTGTGTGGGTTTCACTGATGTTTTGTTGAACGTCTTTAATTGTCTTTTTCTCTAGTTTGTAAAAACGATAAAAGATGTAGCCGATATAAATCGCAACTGTATAAATAAGGAATTCGATGAAGAGGTGCTTGGGTTCTATTTGTTCGTGAAGATCTAATGAGATATCAATTAAAAATAAAATCAGAATAAAAACAGCTGGCAGAAAAATACTTTTTAAAAGCCGTTTAACTTTAATGTCATGCAGATAAAAATTGAATTTAGGCATTGAGATTTATTGAACGCTCAATCTCGCTGCGCTATCAATTCTTTGATAACAAAAAATAGTGCCAACAATAGGAATCAATAAACTTAAGTAAGCAATTTGTTTGGGTGTGTGTCGAATGGCAATGGCTAACTCGTCTAGCTTTGCGATTAAGAAAATCCATACGTAGACAAAACCAACACCACCAATAATGATGGGTGTGATGCTGTGATAAAAGTAATAAATTAGCGCGGTTGCCCCCATGAAGCTGATGCAGCAACACCAAATCAAAAACAAGTTATTCGTTTCTTTGAGTAGGGCTTTTAAATGTTCGGGATTGACTGGCGCTTTTTCTAGATGAGCTTCTTCACTAATATCAGTGAGCAATAATTTGCCACAATGATGACAAAACTCAGCATCATCTAAAACAGGTTTATCGCAGTGACGGCAGAAGCCGGTGAATTGCTCTTTGAAAGTGATTGCCAAAATATCTATTCATTACACAAAAAGGGTAGTGAATAGTATTTAAAGCGGAGGTGGTTGTCTTGTGAGAGTCTCCCGAACTTATTTGGGAATTTTTCCTAACTCTCAATTAAGCCGCAACGGATCGCTAAGCGTACCATCTCAACAGGGCTGCTAACGCCCAGTTTTTGTTTAATGGTGGTTTGGTAGTTGGCGACTGTCTTTAAGCTGATATTGAGCGTGCCGGCAATTTTATTTAAATCAACGCCATCGACCAACATTCTAAAAATCTCAAACTCTCTCGCAGACAATGCTTGCATCGGGTCACCTTCAGCGTTGTGAAGTTGCAATGCAATCTTATTTGAAAGTTCGGAGCCTAAATACGTTTGTCCAGAAACCACCCATTCAACCGCGTTGGCTAACTCATCAGCCAATCCACTTTTAGTCACATAACCTTTTGCGCCAGCTTTGAGTGCTTGGCTAGCAAAGGCTACATTTTCATGCATTGAGAGTACAAGGATTTTTGCTGTAGGGTAGCGCGCAACGATGCGTTTAATCGTCTCCATGCCGCCCATGCCTGGCATAGAAAGGTCAATAATCGTGACGTCAGGTAGATGCTCACCAAAGATTTGATAAGCGCGTTCTCCGCTCTCGGCTTCTGCAACCACTGAGAATTTAGCGTCCTGTTCCAGCAAGCGCCTTACCCCAGCCCTCACCACTGCGTGATCATCCACCAACATAATGCGAATTGAATTTAGGTTTTTCATAATAATGACTTCTAAAGTGATGTTGGAATCCAAGCGCTGATTTCTGTGCCGCTAGTGGAGTTGACTGAAGATTGAATTTTAAGCTTGCCACCCAAGCCTTCTACACGCTCTCGCATGCCAGGTAAACCAAGGCCGTCAGTCTTTTTGGTGTTAAAGCCCTTACCATCATCTTTAATGATCACTTGCAAGCCAGCCTTGCCAGATTTGCTGAGTTTAAAGACTTCAATCGCAATGTTTTTAGCTTGTGCGTGACGAGAAATATTCGTTAAACATTCTTGTACTAGGCGATATAAAGCAATGCTGTGCGTTTCTGGCAGCATGTTATCTAAGCCAGTAATCGTTAAGCTGGATTTGATTTCAGGATGGCGTGTTTTCCAAGTTTCTACGGTGTCTTGAATCGCTGCTTCTAAACCTAGTTCATCTAAAATCCCTGGGCGTAGTTTTTGTAGTAAGCCACTCACCATATCAATTAAGTGACGAGAAAGCTGTGTAATGGCTAAGGCACTTTGTTGAAGTTCAGGGTATTTCTTCTCCGAAGCTTTAAGTACAACGCTCGCATCAGTATGAATGGCGGTTAGGCACTGACCAAATTCATCGTGTAAATCACGTGCTAGGCTTTTACGTTCTTGTTCTTGTAGGGTAATCAGCTCTTGCGTGAGCTTGTGGTTTTTTTGAATGCTAGATTGCAACGTTTCGATCATGCGATTGAATTTTTCACCAATACGAGCAAGCTCAGGTAATTTAAAAGCGGGTAAGCGCGTATCTAAATCACCTTCTTCTAATTCATTGAGCGCGTATAAAATCTTCTCTGTTGGTTTTAAAGCCTGAGCAACTGCCCAAATCACAGTGATATTCACCAACACAAAAAACACTAAGACCAACTTAAATAAGTCGGACATGTATTTCCACTTTTCAGCATATTCGTAGGTTGGATCTGGGGTGATGATTAGACGCCCAATTTCTTTACCTTCAAACTCAAGTGTTCTGACAGAAGGCTCCCATTTAGTTGTCAATCGGTTAGCAAGTGCTTCAAACCAAGCTGGCGCTTCGTGATTGATGGCACTGGTACTTGCTTGGTTGCTATCTAATACTTGGCCATTGATATCGAGCAGCTCAATCTTGATGTGCCGCATATGGTTGAGCCGTTGCAGATTAAAGGTTTTACGCTCGATCTTTTTTTGCCCAATTTTTTCATTGTTTAAAATCGCAGTATCAAAGAGATATAGCACTAGCTTTTCTGTTGACTTCACCTCTGCGTGAGCGTTTTGCAACGCATTGTTTAGCGACAAAAAAGCCCCTGCAAACAAGATGAGCAGTAGCAATGCGGTAATCAGAAGGTTTAAGCGCAGTTTCAGCGTCAAAGTAGGGTGTCCAAAAAATGATGTAAAGAATACCCCGCAACTATAGCGCCAGTAAGGTTGAAAGGGAAATTGCGTAGCTAAATTCGGGAGGTTTTCCTAATGCTTATTTGTAAATGCTTTGTTAAAGTTTCGGCCATGTTAAAAGGTGTGCGAGCGCCTTGATTAAGAATTTTTACTCGGAGAAACTTAATGTTTAACCCAAAATTAAAGCCAGTTTTTCTGGCGGTTGTTGGCGTGATTGCAGCAACATCATCTGTTTATGCGGCTGATAAAGCTATTAAGGCAAGCAGTGTGGACGTTGTAAGCACAACGCCATTGCAAGGCATTGGTCTTACTTTAAATAAAGTGCCAGCCAATATTCAAACTGTAAAAGGTGACGAATTTAAAAAACAGCAAAGCGTCACTATCGCTGATTACATGACAGATAATCTTCAAGGCGTAAGTGTTAATGACACGCAAAATAACCCATTTCAACCAGATATCTTGTTCCGTGGTTTTAGTGCTTCTCCTTTACTAGGTACGCCGCAAGGCATGTCAATTTATGTCGACGGTGTTCGAGTAAATGAGCCATTCGGTGATGCGGTTAACTGGGATTTGATTCCAATGAATGCAATCGCAGGTATGTCACTTATTCCAGGTACTAATCCATTATTTGGTTTAAATACATTGGGTGGCGCTATTTCTATTCAAACTAAGAGTGGCCGTACTCATCAAGGTGGGGCTGTTGAGGCTTCTGCTGGTTCATGGGGTCGTAAAACAGGTTCTGCTGAATACGGTGGCGTATCTAAAGATGGTTCAGTTGATTATTTCGTTTCAGCAAACTCTTTCCGTGAAGATGGTTGGCGTGATGCTTCTGATACTGATGTACGTCAGTTTTTCGGTAAAGTGGGTTGGCAAAATGAAACAACTAAAGTGGATTTGAGCTATACAGGTGCTCAAAATGACATGATTGGTAACGGCTTAGTACAAAAAGAGCTAATGGATACTTTTGGTCGTGACACGATTCACACCAAGCCTGACCAAACTAAAAATACATTATCCTTTTTTAACTTATCAGGCAGCCACTGGTTTAATGATGACGTAATGTTTAGTGGAAATATTTATCATCGGAGTTCTAAACGTAAGACACTTAACGGCGATGTGAACGATGGATTTGTTGCCGCCGGATATAATGCTTTGGGTAGTTGTGGT
>ERZ1034361.408-NODE-408-length-28939-cov-4.848313_pt1 | contig 28939 bp, 21 predicted proteins | sample MGYA00520617_ERZ1034361 | MGnify/ENA primary metagenome ERZ1034361 (study PRJEB33736, sample SAMEA104284507) | Azolla filiculoides | biome: Urban; feature: Water surface; material: Ditch water | place: Netherlands | collected 2015-10-28 | depth 0-0.1 m ...
GCCCGCGAACTGGCTGGCGAAACTCCGGAAGATCTGGCCAATCAGGCGTCCCGTGTCCTCAACAAGGCTTGGGCCGAGATGCGCGAGCGCCGTGATCCCCACGTGAATTTTGGCGCGCTGTTCAAGGTCGTCGTCGCCGCATTCCTGTTGATGCTTGTCCTTACGGTGGTCTTCAAGGGCGTGCGCTGGATTGAGGCGAGGGTGGCCCGGCAGGTTGGAGAACGCCTGAAGGCAATTCCGGGCGGCCATTTTGGCTCGCGGATCGAAATACTCATCCCCACCGTCGCCAAACGGGCATCCGTGCTCACGGCATGGCTGCTGAGTCTGTTTGCCTTGTTCCTGTTTCTGACTTACAGCATGGGTCAGTTTGTCCTGACTCGCCCAGCCAGCGAAGACCTCTCGCAATCGATCAACGAATTGCTGATGCAGGTACTCCATGGGGTGACCGGTTCCTTGCCAGGTCTTTTCATTGCTGTACTCATTTTCCTGGCTGCGTGGGTGGTGACGCGTGTCTCAACGGAAATTTTCGCATTCGTTGCCACATCGCCGACCGCAGTCGGTGTCCTCAATGCCCATACCGCGCCCGCAACACGGCGGATCGTCAATGCCTCCGTGTGGTTGTTCGCCGTCGCCATGGCTTATCCCTACTTGCCTGGCGCGCATACCGAGGCCTTCAAGGGTCTGTCGGTGATCCTTGGTCTGATGGTCTCGATTGGTGCTTCCGGGCTTATCGGGCAGGTTGCCAGTGGCGTCATGCTCGTGTACACGCACGCCTTGTTGGTGGGCGAATATGTGCGCATTCAGGATTACGAGGGCACGGTGACCGATCTGGGCCCGTTCGTCACCCGCCTGCGCACCGGCATGGGGGAGGAGATTGCATTGCCGAATGCACTGGTACTGGCTAACGTGACCCGCAATTTCTCGCGCGCTACCAAAGGCAAGGGTTTCATTTTTGATACTTCGATCACCATTGGCTACGACACCCCCTGGCGGCAAGTGCATGCCCTGTTGCTGGAAGCCGCGACGCAGATCCCCGAAATTCTCGCCGAGCCGCCTCCCTTTGTCGTGCAGACGGCACTGTCAGATTTTTATGTCGCCTACAAACTGGTGGTTTATGTCGACAGTGAAGTACCCGGCACGCGGGCCCGTGTAGCCAGCAACCTGCATTCCGCGATCCAGGACGCGTTCAACCGCCACGAGGTGCAGATCATGTCTCCGCACTATTTCCGTGATCCGGAACTGCCCAAAATCGTTCCGGAAGCAAAGTGGTACCAGGCACCTGCAAAGCCAGGCGAATAATCTGCGAGCAAAATGAAGGGATAGAGAACACCATGCTTCCGAACAAGCTAGCCGCCGCCCTGAGCATTCTGGCCATCACCGGGCAAGCCGCAGTTGCCGGCTCATTTCCGAGCGACGTACCAGCCCTCGGCTATTCGCCATCGAACATGGATCGCAGCATTGATCCCCGGCAGGATTTTTACCGTTATGCCGCTGGAAGCTGGCTCCGGAAAACCGAAATTCCTTCGGCTGATCCCGATGTTGGTGGGTTTTCGCTGTTGGCGCACAATCTGAACGACCAGTTGCTCAGGCTCATCCGCCAGGCGGCCGAGGCACCTGCCGACAAACGTGATCGCCTGCAGCAGCAGATAGGCGATTTCTACCGGGCGGCGATGGACACGCAACGCCTTGATGCGCTGGGACTGAAGCCACTGGACGAAGACTTCAGGCTGATTGACGAGCTCGATGGCGCCAAGGCTTTCGGCAAGCTCGCCGCCCAACACCAGCTGGGTTACAGCGTTTCCCCGCTGATCAACGCCTCTGCTGGCCCCGATCCAAAGCAAAGCACGATGACCGTGCTCTATCTGGGAACCGGCATGCGCGCCCTGACCCAGGACGAGTACGCCAAGCCGGACGGCCAGCGCATTCGCGACCTGTACGTCGATTTCATCAGCAGGATGTTCCAGACACTGGGCGATTCACCTGATCGGGCAAGCGCCAATGCCCGCGTGGTGCTCGCCATCGAAAGCGAACTGGCCGCCGCGGAGCTGACTCAACTGCAGCGCTACGATCCCGCGCTCACCTACAACAAGCTTGGACTGATGGAGGCGCAGGCGCTGATACCCGCCATCGACCTCAAGGCTTTCCTGGGCGGACTTGGTGTGACTCCTCCCGAGACAGTTATCGTGCCGGACCTGGCAGGCATACGCGCGACCCAGAGGATACTGGCACAGCGTCCGGCCAGTGAACTGCGTACGCTGCTGCGCTGGCACGTGCTGTCGGCCCGGACCTCGACACTTGGGCAGCCCTGGTATGCGCTTGACCAGGAGTTCAGCCGCCTGCGTCAGGGACTGAAGGTGTCCGAGCCGCGCGAACAGGAAGTAACCAAGGCTATCGGGGCCATCCTTTTCCATCCGCTGTCGCAGCTTTACGTCAAGGCCTATTTCCCGGAATCGACCCGTCGCGATATCACGCAGATGGTCGGCCACATCAAGGACGAATTTGCCCTTCGCCTGCGTAATAATGCATGGCTCGACGAGCCGACCCGCAAGGCTGCCCAGGAAAAGCTGGGCAAGCTGGAGGTGGCAGTCGGCTATCCCGAGCAATGGATCGATTTCAGTAGCGTCGAGATCCGGCCTGATGACTATTTCGGCAACGTTCGACGCATAGCCCGCTTCCTGCAGACGCGCGAACTCGCCCGGACAGGCAAACCCGTGGTGGTCGAACGCTTCGCCGTGCCCACGAAGACGACGCCGATCGCCGTCAACGCCGGCTACAGTCCGCTGGGTAACAACGTCGATATCACGGCGGCCATCGTCCAGCCGCCTTTCTATGTACCCGGTGCCGATGCGGCTGTAAATTACTGCACCATCGGTGCCGTGATCGGCCACGAACTGACGCATGGTTTCGACAGCATGGGCCGCCAGTACGGGCCGGCCGGCAATCTGCGTGACTGGTGGACGCCATCGGCTACGGCGAAATTCACGAAACGAACAGAGGTGCTGGTGGATCAGTACAGCCAGTTCGAGATTCTGCCGGGCCTGATGCACAATGGCCGGCAGACGCTGACCGAGAACACGGCGGATCTGGGTGGAATTACCCTGGCGCATGCCGCACTGAAGCGCCATCTGGCCAAAAATCCGCTTCCTGAAATCGACGGCCTGAACAGCGACCAGCGCTGTTTCGTCGCTTGGTCGCAGATGTGGGCCTACAAGGGGCGCTCAGAGCGCTTGCGCTATCTTGTGTCGGTCGATTACCACGCTAACGCTTCGGTGCGTGCCGTTGCCCCGTTGCTGCATCTTGATGCCTTCCACAAGGCCTTTGGCACCCGATCGGGTGATGCGATGTGGCGAGCCCCCGAGAAGCGAATCACCATCTGGTAAGGGGGAGCGCGATGAACCGTTTGTCCATGGCAGGTTTGTTGAGTGTCCTTGGCCTTCTTTTGAGTATTCCTGCTTCAGCATCTGACATCCAGACCAGGCCGGTACGCTTCAAGGAGGGCGAAAGCAGCATTACCATCAAGGCGGCCTTGAGAGGGCGCCAGACTGTTGACTACAGCTTGCCTGCGCGGGCCGGACAGACCATGAGTGTCACGTTCAGCAGCAGTAATCGGAGCGCGTATTTCAACGTGATGCCGCCGGGTTCGACCTGGGATGCCATGTTCGTTGGTTCGACCGAGGGTGATGTCTGGGCTGGGGTGCTTCCGTCCGATGGTGAATACAGAATCCGCGTCTATCTGTATCGGAATGCAGCGCGTCGCAATGAGCGGGCCGGATACACCCTGACTATCGGAATTGCCGACCCTGATCCTGGTGCAGCATCTTCCGCTGATGCCAAGGTGGCGGGCGGCAGGTGACGGCGTAGGGCTGTCACCTGCACTGGGTCAATTGTTCTCTATCCGACTAAGATCGAGGGCACCGAAATCGACTGGCCGGTCGGCCCGCCAACGACTATGAATCGCGTCGCTGGTTGGCCAGAAGCGCGGATCGGACCGGCGCACGCCAAAGCGGTCAACCAGTGCCGTGAAATCTGCCGGAGATTGCAACTGACCTGCGGCCTTGGCAAAACTCGCCAGGTTTTGGTCATCAAGCACGAAGATCGCGTTTGGATAGGCACCAATGACGCCATTCAGGGCGATCAGCCTGTCTTCGCTGGGCAGGCGCCGGGATTCCTCGTCGAACAACTCGGCGACGTTGGTGTGGGCGCTGTCGCGGACCAGAGAAATGACTGCCGGCTTGCCTGTGCCCGGAGTGACATAGAGCAGACTGGCTTCGGGCATCAATGACGCGGCGATCCCCGAAATTGCGTTCAATTGCTGCAAGGCGCTGATTGCAGAGACGCCGAGGCCGCTTGAGTTCAGTTCGGAGTACGACTCCCGTACCGGCGCAACGCGATGATTGATTTTGTCATAGAGTTCGCCGAGCGGATTCTTGCTGACGAAGCGGATACCGGATTCCTCCGGGAAGTGGGCTGTGGCATCGGCAAAATAGCGATTGTGTGGCTCGCTGCGTTTGCGGTACCAATGATCGAGGACAGCCTGACGATCCTTGAGTGGCAGGAAAACGAGAAAATTCAGCTCGCTCTCCATGCGCAGGAAATCCATGTAGAGCCTGGTGACAAGCTGGTGACCTACATTGCCAAATACGTCAAAACCGGCGGTTAGCAGGTAATGCATGCGCTCAAGAAGGGGGTAACCCATGAGAAATGCGGTTTGTGGCCGATCACCGAGCAGGCCGCGTTCGACAGAAGCGCTGTCGAAGTGGCGGAAGACAGTCAGGGCGGCATTCGGATTGCTGCCATCGCCATCCCAGATATCGGCCATGGTCGGGCGTGCCCCCTCTTTGCCCAGCTTTTTGATCAAGGCACGCTTGCTTTCGAGGTATTTACGCTCAAGGTCGGCATAGGTGCGCCAGGCCAGAAGACCCGTCGTGCTCTGGAGTTCGCCGGGCAAACTGAGTACGGGCGCGGCGCCGTCGATCAGTTTTTGCATGAGCAAGGATTCCTTGTCGTTGGGCGCGACAAAGACCACCCAGATATGATCGTCGATTGAATTCAGGGCAACCTGTCCACGACAGACGGCTCCCTTCATGTAGTTGGATAGCGTGAACTGCGCGTTTTCCAGCATCAGGCGATAGCGTGCCTGCAGCGGAAGATCACGAAAGGTCACAAAGGGGTTGGCAGCGATGGTGGGCTCGTAGCCGGGCAGGCTGGCAACCGTGTAGCTCGGCGTCAGGAAGCTTTGTCGCAGCTTCGCCAGGAGCTTTGCGTCAAGCTGCAATGGCATATGTGTCTTGGCCACCACCGTGGCCTCGTTGTATTGCAAACGGTACCAGACGCGATCGGTAGCAGGGTCATCGTAGGGACGGCGCGTGGCAATCAGGTCGATGGGCTTTCCGGGCGGTGTCCGGCTACGAACCAGTTCGAAATACCGGCCAGGCGATTCAGCGAACCAGAGGTGGGCAAGGTACCAGTGTTCGTAGATATAGCGGGCGGCAAGTTGGCTCTTGTTGTCGTCGCCGTTGAGGAAGTTTTCCCAGTCCGCGATCTGGCGATCAATAGAAGCAGGCAGCGGCGGGGCGGGACGGTATGGCGCACCCGCCTCGATCCAGCGGGCCAGCGTCTGGTGTTCTTTGGCACTCAGTGGCGGGAGGCCAAAGGGCATGCCACGCGTTGGATGGCGACGGGTGTATTCGTCGAGGCCTTCAGCGGGAACGCAAACCTGCGAGCGATCGAGCGAAAAATCGAGGTCGTCGTCGGTCAGCTGCCCGGCCGATGGTCCGGGATGTTCCTGTTTCATGGCCAGGAGGCGATACATGACCCCGGCTTCGCGATTGGCTTGGGGCGTTGGCTGCCGTTCGTTGAGCACAGGAAAAAATCCCAGTTTTCGCCAGTCGGCCGTTGTTTGTGCATCGATACCCAGGCGGGTGGGTGTGCCGGCCAGCAGGCGGTTCGCGTAAACCTCGGTCGGATTCGCCCCGCGCGTCAAGCCGGAATAACTGGTCAGGTTGAGCTGGCAGGGGGCATCCGAACAGGCGTGGCATTGAACGCAGCGTTGATCGAGGACTGGCCGGACATCATTCCAGTAGTCAGGCATGCCAGTACTGCCAGCCCTGGGGTGATCGTAGCGCGTTGGATCGGGCAGTCCGAAACGGTCGTCAAGCCGAAGCGTGGCGATCGTGGTGCAGGCGGCAAGAAACAAGAAGAGGAGGGGCGCTAGTTTGCGCATGACAACTGCTCCGTAGGCAGGAGGAAGAATTGGCTGTCATGTTACGTAAATCTTGTATGGCCGTGAAGAAAGCAATGACCTCGGAGTGCCCGGAGTTTGAAGATGCCTCAGAGATTCGATAAATGCCGACTTCGGATAGCCGAATAATTCAAACGTCGGCGAAGTGAATGGCCAGCCAGACGGTAGTCTGCCCGGGGTCTGTTGATTCCACCCGGTGGCGGCGATGCGGGGCGATGTCGATGAAGTCGCCGGGGGCCAGTTCGACTGGCTCGGGGGTGTCGGCGAAGCGCAGTGTGGCCTGGCCTTGCAGGAGCACAACCCATTCGCCTTCCGCCTGGTCGTACCAGAAGCCCGGCGGGCTGCTCTGGCCGGTCGAGACGATGCGCTCGATGCGCAGGCCGGGGCGGCTGAGCAGTTCGTTGAATTGCTCATCGACCGTGGCGGTCGATGGCAATTCGGCGAAGAGGTTGGCGGGGAGGTTCACACGCCCTGTTTGAGGCTGGCTTCGATGAAGGGGTCGAGGTCGCCGTCGAGCACGCCCTGGGTGTTGCCGGTTTCGTGGTTGGTGCGCAGATCCTTGATGCGCGACTGGTCGAGCACGTAGGAGCGGATCTGGTGGCCCCAGCCGATGTCGGACTTGGCGTCTTCGAGCTTTTGCTGTTCGGCCTGCTGCTTGCGCAGTTCGAACTCGTAGATGCGGGCGCGCAGCATTTGCCAGGCTTCGTCGCGGTTGCGGTGCTGCGAACGGTCGTTCTGGCACTGGACGACGATGCCGGTCGGGACGTGCGTCAGGCGCACCGCCGAGTCGGTCTTGTTGATGTGCTGGCCGCCGGCGCCGGAAGCGCGGTAGGTGTCGGTGCGCACATCGGCCGGATTGATGTTGATTTCAATCGAGTCATCGACTTCCGGGAAGACGAAGACCGAGGTGAAGCTCGTGTGGCGACGGGCCGCCGAGTCAAAGGGCGACTTGCGGACGAGGCGGTGAATGCCGGTTTCGGTGCGCAGCGTGCCGTAGGCGTAGTCGCCCGTGAACTTGACGGTGGCGCTCTTCAGGCCGGCGACGTCGCCTTCTGATTCTTCCATGACCTCGACCGTGAAGCCCTTCTTTTCGCCGTATTTCAGGTACATGCGCAAGAGCATCGAGGCCCAGTCCTGGGCTTCCGTGCCGCCGGCGCCGGCCTGGATTTCCAGGAAGCAGGGCATGGGGTCGGAGGGGTTGTTGAACATGCGGCGGAATTCAAGCGCGGCGACCTTGGCTTCGAGATCGGCGTTATCGGCCTCGACCGAGAGCAGGGTCTCTTCGTCGCCGTCTTCCTTGCCCATGTCGAACAGTTCGCGGCCATCGCTGAGGCCGCCGGCAACTTCCTCGAGGACGAGCACGATGTTTTCCAGCGACTTCTTCTCGCGACCGAGTTCCTGGGCGCGCTTGGCGTCGTCCCAGATTTTCGGGTCTTCCATCTCCTGCGTGAGGAGGGTCAGGCGCTCGCGTTTCTGATCGTAGTCAAAGATACCTCCGCAGCTCGGCGGCGCGCTGCGCCAGATCGTCGAGCTTGTAGGAGATGCTGTTGATGTGTTCGGCTTCCATGGCGGGGCGTCCAGAGTCTTGAAAACCGGACATTATAAAGCTTTCGGATGTCCTCTCGCGCCCTGTTGATGAGCACAATTTTTTTGTGGGAATTTGGCCTGAATGCTTGCCGGGCGGGCGTAGAATGGCATTGTTGCGTCGCAGCATAAGAAAGAGGGAGAGACACCTCGCCAGGCGATGCAGCTTTCAGGGCTGGACCGAACATGAACAAGATGCTGACCATTGACGGCAATGAAGCCGTCGCCAACGTGGCTTACCGCGTTTCTGAAGTGATCGCAATTTACCCGATCACCCCCTCGTCCGGCATGGGCGAGCTGTCCGACGAATGGGCGGCGCAGGGCAAGACGAATGTCTGGGGCTGCGTCCCCCGCGTCGTCGAACTCCAGTCCGAAGGCGGTGCCGCCGGCACTGTCCATGGCGCGCTGCAGGCCGGTTCGCTGGCGACGACCTTCACGGCGTCGCAGGGCCTGCTCCTGATGATTCCCAATATGTACAAGATTGCCGGCGAACTGACGCCGACGGTCTTTCACGTCGCGGCCCGCGCCCTGGCCACCCATGCGCTGTCGATCTTCGGTGATCATTCCGACGTGATGGCCGTGCGCGGCACCGGTTTTGCGTTGCTTGCCTCCAATTCGGTGCAGGAAGCCCAGGACATGGCGGCGATTGCTTCGGCTGCGACGCTGGCCGGGCGCCTGCCGGTGCTGCATTTTTTCGACGGCTTCCGCACCTCGCACGAGGTCGCCAAGATCACGGCGCTCGATGATGAGGTCCTGCGCCAGATGCTGCCGCCGGAACTGATCGCCGCCCAGCGCCATCGTTCGCTGTCGCCGGAACATCCGGTGCTGCGCGGCAGTTCGCAGAATCCCGATGTCTTCTTCCAGGCCCGCGAAGCGCAGAACCCCTGGTTCGATGCCTTCCCTGGCATCGTCCAGCAGGCGATGGACCAGTTTGGCGCGGCGACTGGTCGCCAGTACAAGCTCTTCGATTACATCGGTGCGCCGGATGCCGAGCGCGTCATCGTCATGATGGGTTCGGGGGCGGAAACGGCGCAGGAGACGGTTGAGCACATGAACCGCCAGGGTCAGAAAGTCGGCCTGCTCAAGGTTCGCCTCTACCGGCCGTGGGCGCCCGAAGCGCTGCTCGCGGCGCTGCCTTTGACGACCAACGCCATCGCCGTGCTCGACCGCTGCAAGGAACCGGGAGCCGATGGCGAGCCGCTGTTCAAGGATGTGCTGGTCGCCCTGGCCGAAAATGCGAGCAGCGAAGCGCCGCGTTTCGCCAGGCTGCCCAAGGTCGTCGGCGGGCGCTACGGGCTGGCTTCCAAGGAATTCAATCCGGCCATGGTGCTGGCGGTTTTTGATGCCTTGAAGGCCTCATCGCCGAAACGCCAGTTCACCGTCGGCATCAACGATGATGTGACGCATCTCTCGCTGCCCTACGACCCCGCTTTCCGCAGCGACGCCGTGCGCGAGACCTTCGGCGCCGTTTTCTACGGCCTGGGCTCGGACGGCACCGTCTCGGCCAACAAGAATTCGATCAAGATTATCGGCGACGAAACCGATCTCTTTGCCCAGGGCTATTTCGTCTATGACTCGAAGAAATCGGGCGCCATGACGGTGTCGCACCTGCGTTTCGGGTCGCAGCCGATCCGCGCTACCTACCTGACGGGGGAGGGCGACGCCAAATTCATCGCCTGCCACCAGCCGCTTTTCCTTGAAACCCACGACCTGCTGGCGCATGCCGCGCCGGGTGCAGTCTTCCTGCTCAATACGCCCGTGCCGGCCGACAAGATCTGGGCGACCTTGCCGGCTGCCATGCAGCAGCAGATGGTCGCCAAACGCATCCACTTCCACGTCATCGACGCCTACCAGGTGGCGCTCGAGGCCGACATGGGGCGGCGCATCAATACCGTGATGCAGACCTGCTTCTTCGCCATCTCCGGCATCCTGCCGCAGGACGAAGCCATCGCCGCGATCAAGCATGCCGTTGAAAAGACCTACGGTCGCAAGGGCCGGCGCATTGCCGAACTGAATTACCGGGCCATCGACAAGACCCTGGCCTGCCTGCATGAAGTACCGCTGCCTGCCGAGTTCGTGGCCAGCGAAATCTGCATCCCCGAGCGGTTGGGCCAGCAAGCTTCGGAATTCGTCCGCAAGCTGACCCTGCCGATGATTGCCGGCAAGGGCGACAGCCTGCCGGTGTCGGTCTTCCCTGTCGATGGCACCTTCCCGACGGGCACGGCCAAGTACGAGAAGCGCAATCTGGCGCTGCAGATTCCGGTGCTTGAAACCGACTTGTGCACCCAGTGCGGCAAGTGCGTATTCGTCTGCCCGCATTCGGCCATCCGCGCCAAGGCTTTTGCGCCGGAATTGCTCGATGCGGCGCCCGCCACCTTCAAGGCCATGGCCATCCGCAGCAAGGATTACCCGGCCGGCTGGAAAATGAGCTACCAGGTGGCGCCCGAGGATTGCACGGGCTGCACCCTGTGCGTCGAGGTTTGCCCGATCCGCGATAAATCGAACGTTTCGCGCAAGGCCTTGAACATGGCCGAACAAGCGCCGTTGCGTGCGCCGGAAGCCGCCAACTGGGACTTCTTCCTGACCCTGCCCGATTACGACCGGACGGTCGCCAAGCGCAACACCATTCCCGGTTCGATGCTGCTGCAGCCGATGTTCGAGTTTTCCGGGGCCTGTGTCGGTTGCGGCGAAACGCCCTACATCAAGCTGGCGACGCAGCTTTTCGGCGACCGCATGCTGGTCGCCAACGCCACCGGCTGTTCGTCGATCTACGGTGGCAACCTGCCGACCACGCCCTACACCACCGACGCCAACGGGCGCGGCCCGGCCTGGAGCAATTCGCTGTTTGAGGACAATGCCGAATTCGGCCTCGGCATGCGCCTGGCCACCAAGCAGTTGGGCGAAGTGGCGCAGGTGCAGTTGCGGGCCATGGCGCTGGAAATCGGCGATGCCCTGGTCCAGGCCCTGTTGCATGCCGACCAGACCAGCGAAGCCGGCATCCATGACCAGCGCGAACGGGTCGCCGTCCTGCTCGCCAAACTGGCTCAAATCGCCACGCCGGCTGCCGACCAGCTCGCCGCCGTCGCCGAATACCTGATCCGGCGCAGTGTGTGGATCATCGGGGGCGATGGTTGGGCCTACGACATCGGTTTCGGCGGTCTCGACCATGTGCTGTCCTCGGGCGAGGACGTCAATATCCTGGTCCTCGATACCGAGGTCTATTCCAATACCGGCGGCCAGAACTCGAAGGCGACGCCGCGCGGTGCTGTCGCCAAGTTTGCCGCTGGCGGCCAGCCGAACCGCAAGAAGGATCTGGCCCGCATCGCCATGGACTACGAGAATGTTTACGTCGCCCAGGTCGCCTACGGCGCCAAGGATGTGCACACGCTGAAGGCCTTCATCGATGCCGAGAGCTATCCCGGCGTCTCGATCATCATCGCCTACAGCCCCTGTATCGCGCATGGCGTCGATCTCTCGAACAACCATCGCCAGCAGGATCTGGCCGTGAAGTCCGGCCACTGGCCGCTGCTTCGCTACGATCCGCGTCGGCGCGAGCAGGGCGAAAACCCGCTCTCGGTGGATAGCGCCGCGCCGAGTATTCCGTTCAGTGATTTCGCCCGCAACGAGGCACGCTTTACAATCCTCGAACGATTGAAGCCCGATGCTTCGGTGCATTTCATGGCGCAGGCCGGCAAGGATGCCCGACTGCGTCATCAGGAATACGTCGAACTCTCGGAAATGCTGCTGCCGGAAGCCGCCATTGATGAACAGGCCCAAGCGGCCGCCGAAAAGAAGGAGGCACCCGATGCCTGATCTGTCTACGACCTATCTCGGCCTGCGCCTGAAAAATCCGCTGGTGCCGTCATCGACCCCGCTCAGTCACGACCTCGACGCCATCCTGCACCTTGAAGACGCCGGGGCCGCGGCCATCGTCATGCATTCGCTGTTCGAGGAAGACGTCCGTCACGACGAACGCATGATCGACCGCTTCCTTGTCCATCCCGACACCTTCGGCGAGTCGGCCGGCCACCTGCCTTTCGGCCACGACTACCAGAGCCGGCTCGACGGTTATCTCGAACAGATCCAGCGCCTCAAGTCGCGCCTCTCCATCCCTGTCGTCGCCAGCCTCAACGGCTCGTCGCTGAGCGGCTGGGTCGAGCTGGGCAAGGAACTGCAGGCGGCCGGCGCCGATGCGCTCGAACTCAACGCCTGGTACATGCCGAGCGACCCCCGGGTGTCCGGCGAGGCCATCGAGGATCACCATATTTCGCTGCTCAAGGAGCTGAAGACGGTGGTTAGCATCCCGGTCGGCATGAAGCTCTCGCCCTTCTTTTCCTCGCTGCCGCATTTCGTGCACCAGGCCGGCTCGGCGGGGGCGGCGGGTGTCTCGCTGTTCAACCGCTTCTTCCAGCCGGATATCGATCTGGCCACCCTGAACGTGGTCGACCGCGTTCAGCTCTCATCTTCGGCCGATGCGCTGCTCACCATGCGCTGGATCGCCGTCCTGCGCGGCAGCACCCGCCTCTCGCTGGCGGCTACCGGCGGTGTGCATACGGCTGAAGACGCCCTCAAGATGCTGCTCGCCGGCGCCGACGTCGTGCACCTCGCCAGCGCCCTGCTCAAACGCGGTCCGCAGGCGCTCAGCGAGGTGCTGCAGGGCATCACCGACTGGCTCACGGAACGCGAATACACCTCGGTGACGCAGATGAAAGGCTCGATGAGCCAGCAGAATTCACCAAACCCCAGCACCTTCGCACGGGCCTCTTATCTGCACGTTCTCAATTCATTCACGCCACCGGCCGGGGTGCGTTACTGAAGATCGGGAGGCGCTTCGCCGCGCCGGCCAGAAAACAAAAAGCCGTTCAGGTTTGACTGAACGGCTTTTCTGTTTGGCGAACAAGCTTCGCTTGCTGATCCTGAATTCTGGTGCTCTGACGGGGTCGAAGTTGCCGCCTCCAAACACTTATTAACAGGGCTCCCTAAGGTCTTCACCTGGAGTCACATCGGGGCCAGATATCGGTAGATACAGGGTGAATGTGCTGCCAACTCCTGGTGTGCTATCCACTTCAATGCGACCACCATGGTCACACGCAATCCCCCAGGATATGGACAACCCAAGTCCAGTGCCCTTACCGACTGGCTTGGTTGTGAAAAACGGGTCAAAAATTCGTTTGATATTTTCGTCTGATATGCCGACTCCCGTGTCATTTACTGCGATCGTGACACTGTCGCTCTCATGTTTCGTCGTGATGGTTATTGTCCCGAACTGGACAATCGATTGAGCTGCATTTAATAGCAAGTGCATGAATATCTGGTTAATTTTTCCAAGGTTGCAGCGTACCTGTGGAAGTTTGCCTAGTTTGCATACGATCTCAGCCTTTTGCTTGAGTTCGTTCGAGGCAATATTAAGAGTGGTTTCCAGCCCAACATTGATATCTGCCAGTTGCAGTTCAGTGCTATCGATACGCGCAAAACTTTTAAGGTCTGCAACAATTTTCCGCACACGTTCCAGCCCATCGCGGGATTCCTTGATCAAGGAATGGAAGTCATTACTGAGGTAATCAAGCTCGGCACCATCAAGTCGCTGTTTCAGCGCGAAAAGGGCTTCTCCCTGTGGTGCGCCGGCACCAATCCACGATTCGAGCTCAACAGCGATATCCAGGAGCAATCTGGTGTAAGCATTCAATGTTCCCAAATTGGAAGTTACATAGCCGATCGGGTTATTGATTTCGTGGGCCACGCCAGCAGCCAGGAGGCCAATCGAGGCAAGCTTCTCAGACTGAAGTAATTGTTCATGTGATTGAGCCAACTCGTCGATTGCTATTTTCAGTTCGTAGGTGCGCTCATCAATCAACGCTTCAAGTTCGCTATTCCGTTCATTCAAGCGCTGCATCGGATAGACCTCGCCTTGCTCAGCGAGACCGAAAGGGATCGAAATGCCACTATGCGTGATCATCCAATTGCCATTTTCACGCCTGAAAATAAGGACCAGACGGGCGGTTTCCCGCGCCAAAAACGACTCGGGAACTGGCAAATGAATGTGAAAAAAGGCAGTTGCCGATACGACATCGTCGCTGAGATCCTGAAGCGAGAGGTCCAGCATTTCAATTTCTATACGCTGGGGTATTTGTTCAAAATCCAGCAGGGTCACCTTTATCCACTCATCTGTATCGGTGATGAGTTGGTCACTACTTCCTGCGTAGCCGCTAAAGTTTTGGCTAAAACGTGCCGCCAGCCTTTGATCGCGTGACGCGTACATCTCAATGTATTCGTCAAACAGCGACTGAATCAATTTTTTGCGTTCAGCTAACATCTTCAAAGGAAATTCGGCAAAGCCATAAGATGACGGGTGGAAAGATGGATTATCACGAGATTAATGGTCCGTTTGGGCGTTTCGATCTAGCGAAATCGACCCATCGTATACTAGCTATTCAAGGTGGCCGTAAGCGATGCAAGCTCTTCGGCTGAATCTGCCAATATGCTTGTCAGTGTTTCTCCATCGACCAATAGTTCAATGTCAGCCAGCATTCCCTGCTTGCCCATTCCAGAGAGTTGGGCCAATGGCGACTCGACTGGTGAAAGCTGGTCTGCCAGAAGCAGGGTATCGCCGAGCGATGTGGCGGGCATGGCAAGATAGCCGCCCCAGAGCGATTCGATTGCGCCGAGGATGTTTTCAGGCACATCCAGTGCGCGCAATACGATATGACCCAGTTTTGCTTCGGTATCGTTATGCCAGGCCTCAAGGCCGTTCTCCAGCAGTCCGGGAAACTCCGCTGCTCTAGAGATCAGGTAGAAGCCACCGACCTCATGCACGATCCCGGCAAAAAAGGCCGCCTCAGGATCTTGCTTGGTTACATGGCGTGCGATCACCCTGGCCAGTGCAGCAACATTAGCCGAGTGTTCCCAAAGTCGATGAGCCAGAGCAAGGTGCTCGGAAGAGTGCGCCATTCCCTCCATCTGGCGCACGATGACTGCCGTAGCCATCGAGCGCAAGGTCGTGAAGCCAAGCCGTGACACGGCACTGCGCACATCACTGACGGCACGCCCGGAGGGGTTGTAGGCCACCGAATTGGCGATACTGACCACCTTTGTGGAAAGTATCGGCTCTGCCGAAATAAGCTTGCTCAATTCGCTGATGGCGCAATCCGGATTGTCCAGTGCGCGCCGAACTCGCAATGCAATGTCGGCATGGGTGGGAAACACCATGTCGCCGAGAGCAGCTTTCGCTACCAGTGCATCTAACGCTACCTGATTGTCCATGTCTTTTCTCTCAGTGCCCCACGCCGTAGCTGATGATTGCAGCCGGGATGTTGTCGAGCGGAATGGTTTGATCCGTGGCCCCCAGTTTGATGGCCTCCTTGGGCATGCCGAAAACGACACAGCTGGCTTCGTCCTGGGCAATCGTCCGGGCACCCGCATCGTGCATCTCCTTCATGCCGCGAGCGCCATCGTCGCCCATTCCGGTCATGATGATGCCAAGCGCATTGGCGCCGGCGAATTTTGCGACGGAACGAAAAAGTACATCGACCGAGGGCTTGTGGCGATTGACCAGCGGCCCGTCGGCGACATCGACGACGTACTGCGCGCCGTTGCGTTTGAGCATCATGTGGCGCCCGCCGGGGGCAATCAGCGCAAGGCCGGGGATGACCCGATCGCCATTTTTTGCTTCGCGCACCTCGATCTGGCAGAGGCTGTTCAGACGCTCGGCGAACATCGCCGTGAATTTTTCCGGCATGTGCTGGACGATCACAATGCCCAGAGAAGTGGCTGGCAGTTTGGTCAGGACAGCTTCCAGGGCCTGCGTGCCACCCGTCGAGGTACCGATGGCAACCACCTGATCGGTCGTGCGTTCGAGTGTCCGGTGGCTAGCCGCGCTGAGCATGACGTCTGCCGTCAGCTTTGGACGATCGATGGCCGTGGCGCGAACGGCGCGCATGTTGGCCCGGGCCGCGCTGCGCACCGCCTGGACGATATCGTTGGAACTGTCTTCAAGGAAGCTTTTCAGCCCGATTTTGGGCTTTGTGATAATCGACACAGCGCCCGCTGCAAGCGCCTCGAATGTGGCGAGAGCGCCATTTTCGGCCAGGGATGAGCAGACGACGACCGGCGTTGGGCGCTCGGCCATGATTTTTTTCAGGAAAGTAATGCCATCCATACGCGGCATCTCGATGTCGATGACCAGAACATCCGGCCAGGCGACTTTCATCTTTTGCATCGCAAAGAGCGGGTCGGCCGCCGTTGCAATGACCTCGATACCGGGGTCGCTGGTCAGAGCCTGGGCAACGACCTGACGGACCAGGGCCGAATCGTCGACGATCATGACTTTGATCTTGTCAGCCATAGGGGCTCCTGATCTCGGCATTCGACCCTTGCGGGAAGGCCAGCCAAACGTCGCCACTCCAGATGTCGAAATGCAATTTTCGGCGTCCGCTGCCCCCTACATGTTCGGCCATTAGCGCGATATGGTTCGCGGCCAGCAGTTGTCGCCCGTGGGCCACATTACGCGGGCCGATATCCATTTGCTTGCCGGATGGGTCAGCCAGCATATTGGCGCCGCCGAACAATTTGGCCTGATATTCACTGGGTCGCGTTCCTGCTGCCTCCACCTGCTGCAGGAAAAGTTCGAATGCCTCACTGGCGAAGCGGCCATCCAACTTGGCATTGGCCGGACGCTTGCGCTCTGTCAGCATGTAATGACACATACCGCCAATGTGCCGTCTTGGGTGCCACAGGGTGATCGATACACATGAACCGAGCAAGGTCGAGATGCGCGCGTCTTTCCCACCGAAGTAAAAGTCTCCAGGGTTGAGAAATACCGTTTTTATCCCGACAGCTTGCTGACTCATGGCTTTCGATAGATGGTTGGAAGAACCGCTTCGACGCGATCCGTGATGCCGTTCAGTGTTTCCGAATGTCCGATAATCAGGTAGCCACCGGATTTGAGGCGTGGCAGAAGATTGTGCACCACTCTGGTCTTGGTCTGTGGATCGAAGTAAATCATGACGTTGCGCAGGAAAATGACTTCGAATTCGCCAATTTCCGCATCAATCGGGTTCATCAGGTTGATTTGATAGAAGTGCGTCTTTTTTCGCAACTCGGGGGCAATCAGGAAAGTTCCGGCATGGGAGCGGACGCCCTTCAGACAGTATTTCGTCAGATACCCCGGCGGAATGCCTTCGGTGCGGGCCAGTGAGTAGTGACCGGTCGCCGCCTTGGCCAGCACCTGGGTGCTGATGTCGGAACCGACGATTTCCCACGGTGTGTTGGGCAGGTTGTCGGCAAGCACCATGGCTAGTGTGTAGACTTCCTCGCCACTCGAACTGGCCGCGCTCCACACTCGGAAGGTAGTGGGGCTCTTGCGCTTGCGGATGATTTCATCGCGCAGAAAAGCGAAATGCTTGGGCTCACGGAAAAAATAGGTTTCGTTGGTGGTCAGCAGATCGACCATCGTCTGCAATTCTTCAGGGTGCTCGCCGGTAGCCAGCATCCGGTAATACTGCGTGAAACTGCCAAGCTCATAAACCTTCAGGCGTCGGGTCAGACGACCGACGAGCAGTATCTTTTTGGCATCGCTCAGGCTTATGCCGGCAATCTTGTAGATCAGCCGCTGAAAGAGGGCGAATTCCTGGTCGGTGATAGGGCTGGGCTCGGCCATCAGAACAACTCGATCTTCTTCTCGGTGGTTTTGGGTTTCTGTACCAGCGTGTCTGCGTAGCTTTTTTCTTCGCGGGCAATCACTTCGGCGGTCGCCATATTGGTCACCATCCGTCGGCAAAACGCATCACCCGTCGTGGGCAGGAAGAGCACCTTGCGCGACCACGGTCCGAGAAAGTCCGAGGCGAGCAGGGGAATGCCTTCGCGATTAAGCCATTCCTTGGTGAAGTCGGCATTGCGGGCGCCGATGGTCATAAGGTTTCCGGAGGTGTTGATGATCGTGCCGCCGCCAAAGGCCTTGGCCTGGATTCGGACTTTCTTGGCACCGCGCTGAAGCAGGGCGTTGAGCAGCGCTTCCATGGCATAGGCACCAGAGAGCAGGGAATCGACATCATCATTGCTGCCACGCCGGATGCTGGGCAGCATGAAGTGATTCAGTCCGCCAACGCGCGCCTGAGGGTCGAACAGGCAGACGGCGATGCACGAGCCAAGGAGCGTAGACAGAGGACGATCAGGCTCTATGGCCCAGGCGCCCGGATGGATGGTCCGGGCGAGGCGCTCGATTTCCTGGGATGAAAGTTTGCTGTAGTCCATGGGTTCGGCGCATCCGTACATCAGGTGAAAGCCGGCAAGAGCAGCGTTGTTAGGTGATGAAGGTTTTGTCTCCGCTGCTCGCCTACCCTTATTCAATCCATGTATGTAACTTACGCTGCCTCACTTTCGCCACCGCTATCTTTCCCGGTCAGCTGGGCGATTTCCTCGACTGAAAGCACTTTGTTGATATCGAGGAGGATGACAAACTTCCCCGCGATCTTACCCATGCCAAAAATGAAATCGGCACGGATTTTTGCCCCGAAAGAAGGCGGGGGTTCGATTTCGCTGCCTGGAATTTCCAGCACTTCGGACACCGCATCGACGATGATGCCGATATCGTGGCGGGTATCCTCATCCGGCACTTCGACAATGACGATGCAGGTCCGTCTGCCGACTTCGGTGGTTTTGCCGCCAAAGCGTGCGGAGAGATCAATGACCGGCACGACGGCGCCGCGCAGGTTGATCACGCCGCGAATGAAATTAGGCATCATCGGGATTTCGGTCAGATTCCCGTACTCGATGATTTCCTTGACGTTGAGAATGCCGACGCCAAACATCTCGCCGGAGAGGGAAAAAGTCAGATATTGGGAAGGCGCTTCGTCGACTTTGGCGACGACGGCACTTCCCTTGGCTTGCACGAGCTGTCCCATGATGAATCCTCAATAGCGCTCGAAGTCACCTTCGTTGACCTGAACCGCAGCAGCACGGGCAGCAACGCGCGGCTTGGAGCCTGTCGGTGCGCGCCCGGCCGGCGGTGCAAAGTTGCGGGTTGCGCCACGCTGGCTTTCGTCAAGCTGGAAGAAAGTCATCGTCTGCTGAAGCTGCTCGGCTTGTGAGCCGAGTTCTTCGGCCGTGGCGGCCAGTTCTTCGGAGGCCGAGGCATTCTGCTGGGTAGCCTGGTTGAGCTGGCCCATGGCGCCGTTGATCTGGGCGACACCGGACGATTGCTCGGAAGACGCGGAGGCGATTTCCTGAACGAGGTCGGAAGTCTTGCGGATGGTCGGGACCATCTCGGTAAGCAGCGAGCCAGCACGTTCAGCCTGTTTTACGGAAGACGAAGCCAGATTGCCGATTTCCTGGGCGGCGACTTGCGAACGCTCCGCCAGTTTGCGGACTTCTGCCGCGACCACCGCGAACCCCTTGCCATGATCACCGGCGCGAGCAGCTTCGATGGCGGCATTCAAGGCCAGCAGATTGGTCTGGTAGGCAATGTCATCGATGATGCCGATCTTGCTGGCGATGCTCTTCATGTCGTCGACCGTCTTGCTGACCGCTTCGCCACCCTCGGCAGCTTCCTTGGCAGCCTTGGAGGCCATGCCGTCGGTGACCTTGGCGTTTTCGGTATTTTGCGAGATGGAAGCGGTCATTTGCTCCATCGACGACGTGGTTTCCTCGACCGAAGCGGCCTGTTCGCTCGAAGACTGGGACAGCGACTGGGCAGTGGCAGATACCTGGCCTGCTGCATTCGTCAGGTTGTCGGCTGCGGTGCGTACCTCGCCGATGATTTGGGTCAGCTTGCCAATCATGTTCTGCATGGCCGACATCAATTGGCCGACTTCGTCCTTGCTGTCGGATTCGAGCTTGACCGTCAGGTCGCCATCGGCAATGCGACTGGCCACATTGAGTGCTTCATTGATTGGTCGCGTAATGCTGAGAGTGATGAACCAGGCAAATGCGACGGTGAGCAAAATTGCAACGATACTGACAATCTCGATCAATCGGACCGCAGCGCTAGCGCTATCCTCTGCGCCCTTGCCTGTTTTCTCCATGGCCTTGATCTGAAATTCGATGAGGGAATTGACGCTGGCAATATATTCACTTTGTGTCTTGCGCAGTTCGCCCTGCATCAAAGTCACAATCTCGGCACGCTTGTCTGCCTTGAGCAACTCCAGAAACTTGTCTTGCGACGCAACATAGGCCGTGCGCGCTGCGAGGAGCTTTTTGAGAAGCTCTTTGCCTTGCTCGCTATGGATGGTCTTTTCGAGCTTCTCGAAATTCTCCGTGATTATTTTTCGTTGAGCCGGAATGGTTTCGAGTGCTTTTTGTTGCTCAGCGCCTGTAAAGATATAGGCATTGCGCAATTGTCGCGCGATAACGTTGATCGAATCGATAATGCTGTTGGCTTGGAGCACTTTCGGGAAGCGATCATTGGCCATCGAATCAATGTCCTCGCTAAGCGCGTTTAGCCGAAGGTAACTAATTGAAGAAATGACAATCAGCAAAGCTAGCGTGATCGCAAAGCCAATCCCTAGGCGGACGCCGACTTTCAGATTTTTGAACATGATCTACCCCTTCTTGAAGTGCAATACGTTAATTGTTTGGTAGTGCTGTGCTTGTCTGGTGGGTTTTTCCAGGTAGCAGTTTTCGTTCTTCGCTTTGGCTGACGGTGTGTACCAGTGCGGCTACATCGAGAATGAGCGCAACCTCACCGCTGCCCAAAATGGTTGAACCGCCGATGCCGCGCAGGTGACGGAACATGACACCGAGTGGCTTGATCACCGTCTGGAATTCACCCATCAACTGATCGACCACGATACCGGCGCGCTGGCCGGCAAACTGGACGACGACGATGCTTTCCCGCGGTGGGCATTCGCCCGGGACTTCAAATAGCTCGCGCAGGCGTATGAAAGGCAGTGCCTCGCCACGCAGGTTCATGAAATTGCGGTCGCTCGGCAGGTTCTTGAGTTCGATGCATTCGACGACTGTGTCCAGCGGGATGACGTAAGCTGCTTTGTCTACCCCGACCAGGAAACCGTCAATGATGGCCAGTGTGAGCGGCAGCCGAATCGTGAACGTGGCACCTTCGCCCTCGACCGATGCGACGTCGACCGCACCGCGCAGGCCCTGGATGTTGCGTCGTACGACATCCATGCCGACGCCACGCCCGGAGAGATTGGATACCTTTTCCACCGTCGAGAAGCCGGGTTCGAAAATGAGGTTGACGATTTCGCTGTCGGAGAGGGTTTCGCCGGGCTGGATGATGCCGCGCTCCAGCGCCTTGGCCGTGATCTTTTCCTTGTTCAGGCCGCCGCCGTCGTCGGAGATTTCGATGACGATGCTGCCGGAGTCGTGATACGCGTTGAGCGAGACGTGCCCACACGCCGGTTTGCCGCGTTCGAGCCGGACGGCAGTGGGTTCGATGCCGTGGTCCAGCGAGTTCCTGACCAGGTGCATCAACGGGTCGCCAATCTTTTCAACCACGGTCTTGTCGAGTTCGGTTTCCGCGCCGCTGATCACCAGCTCGATTTCCTTGCCCAGTTCTTTCGAGACATCGCGAACAACGCGGTTGAAGCGGGTAAAGGTCTCGCCGATCTGGACCATGCGCAGTTGCAGCGCCGAGTCGCGGATATTTTCAACGAGACGGGAGAGCACCGAAGTGGCTTCGACGAGATCCCCCTGCTTGCTCTTCTGGGCCAGCAGGTTGGCTGAGGCACCGGCAATGACCAGTTCGCCGACGAGGTCGATCAATTGGTCCAGCTTGTCAGCCTGGACGCGCACGAGGCGGGCTTCCTTGGCCTTCTTGTCGCTGACCTGGGCTTGCTTGCTGACGGCGGCGTCGACGATTTCCTTGTGCACTACCTTGTTGTCGATCAGGATTTCACCGAGTTGCGGCTGGGGCTTTTCCTCGTCTGCATCGACACTCTCGGTCGAGACTTTCTGGGCGCTCAGGCCTTGCTCCACTTCAGCCTGGGTCAGCGCGCCGCAGCGGACCAGTATTTCCCCGAGGCGCATGGTGTCTTCGGGCAGTTCCTGGATGTGCTTGATGTATTCCGACAACTTGCTGTTCGGCGCCAGGATACGCAGGTCGCAATCCTCGCGGACGAAGTCGAAGACGCGTTCGATATCGGCCTTGGAACTGCGGGTCTGGAGCTGAATCTCGAACCCGATGTAGCAGGATTCCGGGTCCATCTCGGCTGCCGCCGGCATGGCATCCGTCATCGTTTCGATGCCCAGTATTTCGCCCAGGGTCGACAGGTAGCGGATGAAGGAGAGCGGATCCATGCCGCCACGCAGGACGTTTTCACCAAATCGCACAGAAATGTGCCAGCTGTCGGTCAGAACGATGCCGCCGCCGGAGGTTTCGACTTCAACCGTGTTGTCCTGCAGGGTGAGATTGGCCGCTGCGATGTCGGGGGTGCCGATGCTGTCGAGGAATTCCTTGAGGCGCTCGGTCAGCGCGTCGCCGCTGGCCTGTAGCCCGGCATCGGGGTTTTCGCCTTCAGCGGCCAACACGTCGATCAGGCTGACCATGTGGTCGCAACATTCGAGCAAGAGCGTGGCGAGTGGGGGACTAACCGCCAATTCATTGTTGCGCAGTGCATCGAGCAGATTCTCCACGCGGTGCGTGAAGGTTTCGATGAAGTGGCATTCAATGACGCCGGAGCCGCCCTTGATGGTGTGAGCAGCGCGGAAGATGCTGTTGATGTTGTCGTGATCGTCCGGATTCTGTTCAAGTTGCAAGAGGCCGGATTCCATCTCGGCAAGCTGCTCGCGACTCTCCTGAATGAAGACGCTGGTGATCTCGTCCATGGTTTTTCTCCGCTCGCTCAGGAGGCTTCGTGGGCCGGGATGACCAGCGGGTCGCCAAATTCAGTCGCCATGTTGCAAAAATCGATGACCGAACTGACCGCCTGGCTATGCGCTACGATGCGCACACATTTTCCGGCGCGTTGGGCTTCCATTTTCAGAAGCACCAGTAACTGAAGGCCGGCGGTGTCCATTTCCGACACCTGAGCAAGATTCAGTTCAAGCTCGCTACTTGACGCGAGCGCATCGAGCAGCAGCTGTTTTTGCTCAAGTGCATTGTAGATGGTCAGATCTTCGGTGATGGCGAGTGGTTCGCTGGACGACATGATGCATGTCCTTAAAACAGTTCAATCCGTGATTGGGCTGGCGCCGCAGAAGTCGTTTCCCGTTTGAGCGACGTCTGGTGGGCCGTACGCTGACTTTCCATAACGTAATGGCTGTACAGCGTTTCCAGATGCTGGGCGATCGGTGTGAAAACAAAATTGGCGTCTTCGTAAGCGCGCAGGCGTTCGGAGAGCAGGCTGGCGTGTTCGTCGAGTTGCGACAGCGCCTTCATCACCTGTTCAATCTGCTGTCGGCTGACATCCTGAAACTGAACGCTGGCCTGCGCTTCCATGAACATCTGGGCAAGCTGGCTGCTGCTTTCGACGACTTGCGCGAGCACCCCGGCCTCATGGCGCATCAGCTCTTCATAACTCTCGCCCAGCTCGTTCAGTTGCCCGGAGAAGAACTCCAGCATTCCTCGCTCCTTGGCGAGGTTGACGTTTGACAGCTTGTCCTGGAACTGGGCTTCAATATGTTCCGCGACGGCGGCAATGCCCTGGCTGATCTTGACCACGGCCATTTCCGTTTCGCCGGAGAGCTTGCGCACCTCGTCGGCAACAACAGCGAAACCCCGCCCGGCTTCGCCGGCGCGCGCAGCTTCGATGGCGGCGTTGAGGGCAAGCAGATTGGTTTGACCGGCTACGTGCTTGATCAGCTGGACCAGAGACTCCAGGGAGCGGGCTTCCTGCACGACCTGTGTGACGCGCACCTGATCCTGGTCGGCTTCTTGCAATCGCTGCTGAACGTAGCCTTCCATCTTGATGACGACGGCCTGATTTTGGGCGATGCGTTTTTCCGAGTCACGGACCAGAATGGAGGTTTGATCCGATGTCGTATTGACGAAGCGATCCAGACGTGTGACGACGTCATCGATGGTTTGTAGCCGCTCGACGATGCTGAATGCGGCTTTTTCGGTATCGTCGATGACACGCTTCAACTGCCCGCGCACGACTTCGTTGAAATCGCGGACCTGGGTCAGCTCTCCGGATACTTCGTTGGCCACTGAATGGAAGACGCTCTGTTTATCTTCGCCCTTTTCGGCAATCCGGCTCAGACCCAGCATGTAGTCTTTGAAGAAGGCCTTTGAGACCAGACGCTGTGCGATGAAAGCAGCAAAGACGATGACGACCGTACCAATTGCATCGGCAAGCGGTGCTGGCGTGAAGGTGTCGTGGAACCAGTCGTGCAGGAAATAGACGGTACTTGCCGCACCCAACGCGACCAGCGTGGCTACGATCAACGCGCGCTGCAGAAGCTTTGAAAAATCCATGGCCTTAGCGAACGACTAGTTTGATCGTGTTAAGCAACTCATCCGCCGTAGCCGGCTTTACGATCCATCCCGATGCACCGGCCGCCTTGGCTTCGAGTTTCCTAGATTGTTGCGACTCGGTCGTCAGAAACAGAATCGGTACAAATTTGTAGGCGGGTAACTTGCGGACTTCCTTGATCAGCTCAATGCCATTCATGCCGGGCATGTTGAGGTCTGTAATCAGCAAATCGATCTTGATGCCGGATTGCAGCTTGCGCAAAGCTTCTTCAGCGTTTGATGCCTTTTCTGTCGCATAGCCCGCCTTGGACAGAATGTTCGAGATGCTGAGGAGGATGGTGGCCGAGTCATCGACCAGGAATATTGTTTTCATGGTACAGAAATGTCACTAATGATATTTAAAATCGAATATGTTGTTTATACAATTTCATGCCGTGGATGAGTTGATATAGGTCAATGAACTGTCAGTCACTAGAAATTTAAGTTGGCCGAGGCATCGACAGGAGCGACAGTGGTGGCTATTGATTTTTCACGCTGCCACTCTTTCCTCTACTGATATCTCTATGATTCTTAGTGGGAGATCGGAAATTTGGTGTATTTTTGACATGGTCTGACAGAACCTTTGGCATCCTGCGCTGAGGATTTCTCCGAAGATGCGCTGAAAAAATCATTCGTTATAGTACGAGTGCGAGTGAACAACGGGCCCGAATAAATGCAAAAAATATTGAAATATGAAAAATATAAACAATATATTTTCGGGTGAATTTTTCGATTTTCGGCTCATAATCTCCAGTTATTTCCTAACTGAAAGCTTAGGGAGCGTCTAAATGTTCCGGGGCGACTCAGGTTGATTGGCCCCTCGCTGGTTTGTTGTTTGGTGGTATTTGATAACTTTGTCACTTCTTTGTTGTTGTGGTGCTTGCAAGGTGCCTCATGCTAGCTCTCCGAACGTCCAATCATTTTCGTGGCAAGAGTGTTGCTCAGGACAATGGCTCAGTATTTTTGGTCCTTGGCGTCATTGTTTTCGCCTTGTCGGCCCTTTGGCATCTACAAAACTTGGCATTGGCTCAGGTTGAAGTAAGCACACAAAATCTTGCCAAATCGGTCGAGCAGACCATAGAGGGGGCAATCGACGCTGTTGATTACGCGCTGCAAAGCTCATCCGACGAAATCAATCACCAGCTGTCCAGCGGTGCCCCTGACGCAGCAAAGGTCAATCAGTTTCTTGCCCGCCATCAAGAACGGGTAGCCCATATGGACTTGCTCCGCGCCACCAATGCAGTGGGCGAAGCGATCTATGGCAAAGGCGTTGATCCGGCGCAAAAAGCCAGCCTGGCCGAACGTGATTATTACAAACAGCTGCGTGATGATCCCAATCTGGGATTGGTGATCTCAGAGCCAATTATTGGCAAAATTTCTCAGAAATGGATCTGGCTTATGGCCAGACGGCTGAAAAATCCTGATGGCAGCTTTGCCGGGGTCGTCTATGGCTCAATCTTTATTGACGATATCGTCAAGATGTTTGACGCATTGAATCTTCCTCCAGGGAGTGCAGTGTCATTACGTGATCAGAGCCTATCTGTCGTTGCGCGTACAACATTTGACGCAACCAAGCCTTTACCGATTGGCGACAAAAATGTATCTCCAGCGTTTCGTGCAGCCATCGAAAAAAATGCTGCCGAGGGCATATACGACAGTGGCAATGGTGCTGCGGATGGGGTGCGGCGCATCTATTCATATCATCGCAACCCGAAGTATGGTTTTACCGTTCTTGTCGGTATTCCCAAGGCTGTTGCAATGGAGGAATGGAACAGGCAGGCGGCAACAATCATTGTCCTGCTTTCATTATTTGTCGCGGGCTACTTTTGGTTAGCGCGCTCCAGCAGGGCGGCATGGGCGCTCCAGCGGCAGAATCTGAAAGATTTGTCCGAAACCCAGTTTGCTCTGGATCGGGCGGGTATTGCAATTCACTGGGTTAGTGCCGAGACAGGGCAGCTTCTCTACGTGAATCAAAGTGCAGCCGAGATGCTCGGATATACAGTTGAAGAGATGCTGCAGTTGAAAATACCGGATCTTGACCGAAACGTTCCTGCCGGGGACTTCAAGCAGATTACCGGAACCATGTTTGCCAATGGAACCGCGCACTTTGAGAGCACCTTGACGCACAAGGATGGTTCACTGGTACCTGTAGAACTGGTCGGTTATGTGTTTCCAGAGCAGGAAGGCCATCCACGCCGATTTATTACGTTTCTCACCGACATCACTGAGCGCATAGCCCAGGCGCAGGCGCTGATTTCCGCCAAGGAAGCCTCGGAAGCTGCGAGTCTGGCAAAGAGTCGGTTTCTGGCTAACATGAGTCACGAAATAAGAACTCCGATGAATGCCATCATCGGAATGACCCATATCCTGCGTCGGGGCATAAAGGCTCCAGACCACTTGGATAAACTGGGAAAAATTGCCGCGGCTGCCGAGCACCTGCTTGGCATCATCAACGATATCCTCGACCTCTCAAAAATCGAGGCCGACAAGATTGTTCTAGAGAAGATGAACTTCGATCTTGAATCGGTGCTGACGCGCACCTGCAGGATCGTTATTGACCGCGCCCACGCAAAACAGCTAGAACTGATTGTTGATATTGAACCGGGTGTTCGGATTCTTAATGGCGACGCCAGTCGCCTCAGCCAGGCCTTGCTCAATTACCTGGTCAACGCCATAAAGTTCACCGAGTGTGGAACTATTACGCTACGGGCACGCGCCGTAGAAAAATCTGAAACCGACATATTGTTGTGCTTCGAGGTCCAGGATACTGGTATCGGAATAGCGCCAGAAGCTCTAGGCAGGCTGTTTCAATCGTTTGAGCAGGCTGACAGTTCGACGACGCGTAAGTATGGCGGCACCGGACTCGGCTTGGCTATTACCAGGCGTTTGGCCAATCTCATGGGCGGAGACGCTGGTGTTGAAAGCACAATCAACGTTGGCAGCACCTTCTGGATGACTGCTCGGTTTGGTCTCGTCAGTATCGATGCTGGAAGGCACCAGATTCCCGAATTGAAAGGGATGCGCGCACTGGTCGTTGATGACACGCCGATGACCTGTGTGGTTCATGCACAGTTATTACGTATGGTCGGCATCGATGCGGAAGTGGCTTCCTCCGGCGAAGAGGCGGTCAATATGGTCATCCGGGCCAATCAAGATGGCACACCGTTCGATCTATTGCTAGTCGACATGTTGATGCCCGGAGTCGATGGCTTTGAAATGCTGTCAATGCTGCAGCGCCAGCAAACTCAGATACCCATGGCTTGGCTGGTCACTGCTTCCGGGGACACTGCAATCCTCGACGATGCCCCTCTTGCCGGTTTTTCGGAGACGCTCCTCAAACCACTTTCAATAAGCATCCTCCATCAGGCATTGATGAAGCATCTACATACCTTGCTTCATCAAGCTGAAAACGTGACTCCCCTGCTAACAGATCATGCCGAAATATCATTTGAATTCCTTAAACGAAACTATCCGGATATGCGCCTGTTGCTCGTTGAAGATGAGCCTATCAATCAGGAAGTCGCCCGAGAAATCCTCGCAGAACTGGGCTGGAAGATCGACGTTGCCAACAATGGTCGTGAAGCCGTAGAACTTGTCAGTCAGCATCGCTACGATGTCATCCTGATGGATATGCAAATGCCCATCATGAGTGGCTTGGATGCGACCCGCCTGATCCGTCAGTTGCCCGACTGCAAAGACATACCGATTCTGGCCATGACGGCAAATGCATTCGTTGAGGATAGAGAAGCATGTTTCGATGCTGGCATGAATGATTTCCTGATCAAGCCAGTCATGCCTGACATATTATTTGATACCTTGCGGGGGTGGGTAACAAGCTGTTAAGGCAGCGGTGCCAAGTAGTTTGATCGCCTATCTGGAGAAACTGAGCGGGTTGGCCCTACGTAACGTTCTCACAAATCGGAATCACTGTCGCTCCCGTCATCTGCCCCTTGAATCCCATGTGGGCAAGAGCGTAGGTGACGGTATTTTTGGATATGGGGCGATCCCGATTGGTCATCGAGGGGAAGAGCAGGCGGCTGCTGCCGATTAAGATGTGCAGTTCCTTGAGATATTCGATGACCTGCTTGCTGAGCGGCACGATGTGGGCCTCACGCATCTTTATGACTTCTTTCGGAATGCGCCATAAGGCAGCATCGAAATCGAACTGCGCATCACGGCGCTCGGCCTTATCCTGTTTGCGTTGGGCTGAGGGGTCGATGTCCTGGGCCAGGAGCTTGCGCGCTTCATCACGCTTGTCGCAGGCTTGGGCGAGGCTGGTTTCGGGGTAGGTTCCCAGATCGAGGGTCTTACGCTTGGCGTCGAAGCGGTAGTCCATCCGCCAGAGCTTCGCGCCGCTTGCCTGGACCAGGAGGTACATCCCTTTTTCGTCGGCCAGCTTGCGGGTTTTCTCGCTGGGTTTTGCCATTCTGACGGCTGCATCGGTAAGCGCCATGGTGTACCTCACATCGAGAAATTGGCGGTATTTCAGCGTTTATACCGTCAGCTTTCTCGGGTGCCGTCAAAATTGTCGGTATTTCATAAGACAACTTTAGGCCGTATTGGACAACATGGCAGTAAAAAACCCCGTACTGGCGGGGTTTTTTGGACTACCGTGGATTACGGTAGTTGATAATTTGGTGCGTCCTGACGGGCTCGAACCGCCGACATTCTGCGTGTAAGGCAGACGCTCTACCAACTGAGCTAAGAAC
>ERZ1034361.411-NODE-411-length-28816-cov-7.995198_pt1 | contig 28816 bp, 19 predicted proteins | sample MGYA00520617_ERZ1034361 | MGnify/ENA primary metagenome ERZ1034361 (study PRJEB33736, sample SAMEA104284507) | Azolla filiculoides | biome: Urban; feature: Water surface; material: Ditch water | place: Netherlands | collected 2015-10-28 | depth 0-0.1 m ...
AATCTAAAAATTCAGCTTTCTTAGGACAAAAAATGAAAGGTAAAGTCATAGGTATTTATAATAATGGACAATTAATAGTTAATAACTGATTTAATTTTATATTATGAGTGAAATAGAACAAGGAAAAAGTGAAATAGAACAGGGAAAAATTACAGCTATAACAAGTTATATTTTGATTATTGGAGTGTTAATTGCGCTTTCAATGAATACTGAAACAAAAAATAAATTTGCTTCATTTCACATAAAACAAGCAATTGGATTAAATATCACTTTTATTTCAATTGGGTTACTAATTTCAAACTTTAGTAATACACAAATCTATGTTTCTTTTTGGGTGTTTTTTACTGTATTGTGGGTTTTTGGAATTTTTTCAGCCATAAAAGGAGAAACAAAGCCAATTCCATTAGTTGGAAATTTATATCAAAAATTTTTCAAATCCTTTTAACCTTTTAACAGCATAAACTTTTAACCCTTTCAATTAAAATGAATTTATATTATCTTATACAAGAGCCAAAAATCAAGTTAGCTAAAAATCCGCTTTTACTTTTATTACACGGTTATGGTAGCAACGAAGAAGACTTGTTTTCTTTTGCATCTGAATTGCCAAATGAATATTATGTAATTTCTGTTCGAGCTCCTTATGATTTGCAGCCCTATGGACACGCATGGTATGCTATTCATTTTGATGCTGATGAGAATAAGTTTTCAGACAATGAGCAAGCAATAGAATCGGTTCATTTAATTGCTGATTTTATTGATGAAATTGTAAATAAGTATCCAATTGACACAACAAATGTGAATTTAATTGGATTTAGTCAAGGTGCCATTTTGAGTTATGCAACAGCATTGACATTTCCAAATAAAATAGCAAAAGTAGTTGCGTTAAGTGGTTATTTTAATCAGGAAATTATGCCAGAAGTTATCGATACAAATGGTATTTCTCATTTAAAATTTTTTGTATCTCATGGTTCAGTTGATCAAGTAATTCCTGTAGAATGGGCAAGAAAGGCAAAGCCAGCTTTGGAAAATTTAGGGCTAGAAGTGGAATATCATGAATACCCAGTAGGCCATGGTGTAGCACCTCAAAACTTTTTTGATTTTAAGAATTGGTTGCAAAAATAAATTAAAAAACTCCGAACACAATTTCGGAGTTTTTTTGAACCAACTTTAAACTAAACAATCTATTATGAGCATTAAGATTTTGGAGTTACAACTGCATCAATCACATGAATAACTCCATTTTTTTGATTTACATCTGAAATAGTTACTTTTGCATTATTACCATTTTCATCTGTAATATAAAGGGTGTTTTCTTTAATCCAAGCAGTTAATGTGTAACCACTTATTGTTTTAAAAGAATATTTTCCATTTCCTTTTTTAATTGCTTCTTTAATATCATCAGCATTCCATTTTCCAGCAACAACATGATATTTTAAAATAGTTTGTAGCATTACTTTATTTTCTGGTTTCAATAATGTTTCAACTGTTCCTTTAGGTAATTTTTCAAATGCAGCATTTGTTGGGGCAAAAACGGTGAATGGTCCTTCAGATATTAACACATCAACTAAACCAGCTGCTTTTACAGCGGCAACTAAAGTGGTATGGTCTTTAGAGTTTACAGCATTTTCAATAATATTTTTACTTGGGTACATTGGAGCTCCGCCTACTTCCACAGTCTTTTCTTTTGATTGCGCTAAAGTTGTTGTACTGAAAAATAACCCGAAGGCTACGAGTCCTGTTGCTAAAATTTTGTAGGTTTTCATTTTTTATATTTTTAAAAGTTATAATTGCATTTACGCAGAAAAATAAATATTGGATTTGAAAAATGAAAAATAATTTAATCTTAAGACTTTATTTATTTAGATTCGATAATATTCTTTAAATTTGTTCTTCAAAAAATATTAGGTATGGCAACAGTAACATTAGGAGGAAATCCAATTCACACATCAGGTGAATTACCAAAAGTAGGTACAAAAGCAATAGATTTTAATTTAGTTAAAATAGATTTAGGAACTGCTACTTTAGCTGATTTTGCTGGTTCAAGAGTAGTTTTAAATATTTTTCCAAGCGTAGATACAGGAACATGTGCGGCATCAGTTCGTAAATTTAATGAGAAGGCGAGTGCATTAGAAAACACTAAAGTTTTGTGTATTTCAAGAGATTTACCATTTGCTCAAAAACGTTTTTGTGGTGCTGAAGGTTTAGAAAACGTAATCAATCTGTCTGATTTTAAAGGCGGAAGTTTTGGGAAAAATTATGGTTTAGAAATTATTGATGGCCCTTTAGCGGGTTTACATTCACGTGTTGTAATAGTTTTAGATGAAAATGGAACTATTCTTCACACTGAACAAGTGAATGAAATTGCTGATGAGCCTAACTACGAAGCTGCATTAGCAGTATTATAGAAATATGAAATTTGAAAAAGACGAAACGCTTTTTACAGGTCGGTTAAAAAGTATGGTATTTGCCCTTAAAGGTGCATTTAAATTAATTACTACAGAACATAGTGTAATGGTGCAATCATCATTGGCTGTATTAATGACAATTGCAGGTTTTTATTTTGGAATTAACCGAATGGAATGGATGATGCAAATCCTTGTTTTTGGGTTGGTTTTAGGTATCGAAGGACTGAATACTGCAGTTGAAAAAATAGCCGATTTTATTCATCCTGATTACCATGAGCGTATCGGTTTTATTAAAGATATTGCTGCTGGAGCAGTGTTTTTTGCTGCCTTGACAGCTATTACAATTGGATGTATTATTTATTTTCCATATTTGTTTTAATTTAGCTACTTTTGTAAAAATTGTTCCGTTTAAATGGCCAAACAAAATTCAAAAGACACTGCTCAAACAGCAACAGAAAAAGTCAATAAAAAGTTTTCATTAAATATGAGCCGCCAACAAAAGTTTATTGTTGGTGTTTTGCTTATTTTCTTTTCTATAGCGTTACTATTATCTTTCATTTCCTATTTTGTTACTGGGAATGCAGATCAGAGTGAAGTTACGCAATTAGCAAATAGAAGTGCTAAAACCGATAATTGGTTAGGGAAAATAGGTGCTTTTTTAGCTGATTTTTTCTTGTATAAAGGTTTTGGAGTTACTTCATTTATTTTTATTAGAATTATTTTCTTAGTTGGCGCCTATATGGTTTTAGATATGGCACTTGCTAAATTGAGAAAAAGTTTCTTCTGGGATTGTTTTTTAATTATTATTGGTTCTGTTTTATTAGGATTCTTTTGGAATGTAATCCCGCAATTGGGAGGAACTGTAGGTTATGAAATGAATTTATTCATTCAAGATTATATAGGTAAAACAGGAACTTTATTGGTGTTGCTTTTTGGGATTTTAATTTTCTTGGTATTTAAAATTAAGATTTCACCTGATACTTTTACTTCTGTTTTTGAAAAATCAAATGATTCGTTCAAAGAAGATATGGTGGCAGAAGTTTCATCTGACGCGACACGATCAGAAAATTTACCAGCTGAGGAACATTTAGAAACTGAAAATGATTTGCCAATTATTCCTGTTACTTCTAAAGAGGATGATTTTGTTCTTACAGAAGATGAAGAAGAAATGGGAAATTTTGAATTGAAAACTTATCCAAGTTCATTTGAAATTGATAAAGACGCATTAAAACCAACTATTTCAAATGCTTCTGAATTAAATTTGGATCCAAAAATAAAAAACGAAATTCCTGAAACACAAAATTTTTCGATTGAAGATAGGAGTATTCCACAAGAAACATTTGTTAATGAAGATGCTTTTGTAATTGAGAAAGTAGAAGAAGAAGTTTTGGTAGAAGAAAATTTGGCAGCTAGATTAGTACAAGATTTTGGGGAATTTGACCCAACATTAGAATTATCTCATTATCAATTTCCTCCAATTGATTTATTAAAAGAATATTCTTCAGGCGGAATTACTATTAATCAAGCAGAATTAGAAGAAAATAAGAATAAAATTGTAGATACCTTAAAGAATTATAGCATTGGTATTTCGCAAATCAAAGCTACTGTTGGTCCAACGGTTACGTTATATGAAATTGTTCCTGAAGCAGGAATTCGTATTTCAAAAATCAAGAACTTAGAAGACGACATTGCCTTATCGTTAGCGGCATTGGGTATTCGTATTATTGCACCAATTCCTGGGAAAGGAACTATTGGTATTGAAGTGCCTAATAATAATCCGACAATGGTTTCAATGAAAAGCGTAATTTCTTCACCGAAATTTCAAACCGCAGAAATGGAACTACCTATCGCATTAGGAAAGACCATTTCTAATGAAACATTTGTTGTGGATTTAGCAAAAATGCCTCACTTATTGATGGCTGGTGCAACTGGACAAGGAAAATCGGTAGGATTGAATGCAGTATTAACTTCGTTACTGTATAAAAAGCATCCAGCAGAAGTTAAGTTTGTTTTGGTTGACCCTAAGAAAGTAGAATTAACACTTTTTAATAAAATTGAGCGTCATTATTTAGCCAAATTGCCAGATGGTGGCGATGCTATCATTACTGACAATACTAAAGTAATTAATACTTTAAATTCGTTGTGTATTGAAATGGATAATCGTTATTCTTTGTTAAAAGATGCAATGGTTAGAAATATTAAAGAATACAACGAAAAATTTAAACACAGAAAATTAAATCCGCAAAACGGACATCGTTTTTTACCCTATATAGTCTTAGTGGTTGATGAGTTTGCAGATTTAATTATGACAGCAGGAAAAGAAGTAGAAACACCTATTGCTCGTCTAGCACAGTTAGCTCGGGCTATTGGTATTCACTTGATTATTGCTACACAGCGTCCATCAGTAAATGTAATTACAGGGATGATTAAAGCAAACTTTCCTGCACGTATTGCTTTTAGAGTAACCTCTAAAATTGACTCTAGAACTATTTTAGATTCGGGAGGAGCAGACCAGTTGATAGGTCGAGGTGATTTATTATACACACAAGGAAATGAGATTGTCAGAGTACAATGTGCCTTTGTAGACACGCCAGAAGTGGATAAGATATGTGATTTTATTGGTTCACAAAAAGCTTATCCAGAAGCTTATTTGCTTCCTGAGTATGTAGGTGAGGAAAGTGGCATAAAACTTGATATAGATATTTCTGAAAGAGATTCTTTGTTTAGAGAAGCTGCAGAAGTAATTGTAACGGCACAACAAGGAAGTGCTTCTTTGATACAAAGAAAATTAAAATTAGGTTACAATAGAGCTGGACGATTAATTGATCAATTAGAGGCAGCAGGTATTGTAGGACCGTTTGAAGGAAGTAAAGCCCGTTCCGTTTTAATTCCAGATTTAGTAGCATTGGAACATTTTTTAAATAATGAATAAAATTAATATCAAAATGAAACGTATTTTAAGTGTTGTATTTGTACTTTTTATAGGATTATCAGTGCATGCACAAGATGCTAAAAAAGCAAAAGAGCTTTTAGATCAGGTGTCTGCTAAAGTGAAGTCTTATGAAAATATAGTAATCGACTTTAAATATTCTTTGAGTAACCCAAAAGAGAAAATTAACCAAGAAAGTAATGGTAATGTGGCATTAAAAGGCAACTTGTATAACTTGAACTTTATGGGAGTTACTAAAATTTTTGATGGAAAAAAAATATATACGATTGTGCCTGAAGATGAAGAGATAACAGTAGAAAATTATAACGAATCCGATGATAAATCGATAACACCTAATAAGATGTTAACCTTTTTTAATTCGGGATATAAATATGCTTGGGATATACTTCAAAATGTAAAAGGAAGAAAAATTCAATACGTAAAGTTGACGCCTAATAGCGCTAAAGATACACGAAAAGAAATTCTTATAGGAATCGATACACAAACAAAACATATCTATACAGTTATTGAAGTTGGAAAAAATGGAACAAAAACAACGTTAACTGTTAATTCTTTTAAAACAAATCAACCATTATCGAAAAATCATTTTACCTTTACCAAATCAAAATATCCTAATTATTATATCAATAAATTAGACTAAAAAAGTTCGGGTGAAAATTTTAGATAAATACATTATTAAATCCTTCATGATTACATTTACTACGGTATTTGTAATCTTGTTTTTTATATTCGTTTTGCAAGGAATTTGGCTTTTTATTGCCGAATTAGCGGGTAAAGATTTAGATTTTTTTACAATTATAAAGTTCCTTTCATTTTATGCTCCTACCATTGTTCCGTTGGTTTTGCCTTTATCTATTTTATTGGCGGGTATTATGACTTTTGGAAGTTTTGCTGAGAATTATGAGTTTGCGGCAATGAAATCATCTGGGATTTCTTTACAACGAGCGATGAAAATGCTAACGATAACTATTGGAATATTAGCATTTGTCTCATTCTTTTTTGCTAATAATGTTATTCCTGAAGCACAATATAAATTCATAAATCTTAGAAAAACAATTGTACAGCAAAAACCAGCTATGGCTATCGCAGAAGGTCAATTTAATACTATTGGAACTTCGAACATTAAGGTAGATAAGAAATCTGGAGACAACGGTGAGTTTTTAGAAGGTGTTACTATGCATGTTAAAAATAATAACATGGGATTAGGAGCCAACACTATTATTAAAGCAAAAAGAGGTTTATTAACTAGTGAAGATGATTCAAACTATTTGCAATTGGAATTGTATGATGGTTATTATTACGAAGATATTCATCCAAAAAAATATGAAGAGCGAAATAAAATGCCTTTCGCCAAAAGTAGTTTTAAAAAGTATGTAATTAATATTGATTTAACCAAGTTAAATCAGGCAGAGATGGATAATGGAGAGATTACATCTGAAAAAATGTTAACAGTTCCTGAATTAAAATATACTATCGATTCACTTCAAAAAAGCTATAATAAAGATGTAATTTCTTTTGCAGACAATATTGTACAACGAAATGACAATGTTTTTAATAAAAAAATGCCTAATTCGGTTGTGCAACCTAATGTAAAGGAAAATGAAACAAGAGATTTGTTATCAATTTTTTCAAAAATAGAAAAAAGACAAATTCTTGAAATGGCCAAAAATAATGTTTCAAGTACAGAGTTTAGTATACACAATAGCAAAACAGATTTAGAGCACAAATCAAAAAATATTAATTCACATTGGTTAGCTATTCATGAAAAATTTGTTATTGCTTATTCTTGTCTTTTGATGTTTTTTATTGGAGCACCTTTGGGAGCTATTATTAGAAAAGGAGGATTGGGTTTGCCAATTGTATTTGCGATGCTAATCTTTATTTCTTTTCATTTCATTAATACATTTGGAAGAAAGTTAGCGCAAGAAGATACTATTCCGCCATTTCTTGGAGCATGGTTGGCTTCTATATTAATGACGCCTTTTGCAATATTATTAACTTATAGAGCTACTAACGATATTGGAATTATGGTCAACTTTGATTGGATAACAGATCCAATTATGAAGTTATTTAATAAAAAAAATACAAGCGAAATTGAATTTAAAAAAGAGATTGTTTCTTTAGATACAATTCAGTTAGATGAAAATGATGTGTTTATAAAAGATTTTATGAGTAAAGAAACGAGTGTTTTGATGAATATTGTTAAAAATTCAGAACAATTTAATTATAATTCAGGGCAAAGATTAATTGCACTAAAGATACTTGAAATAAGAGGAATTTCACAGCATGAATTACTTGAAAAGAATTCACTTTTTAATGAATCGTACTTAAGACTCACATTTTTGAAACAGCAATACAATAGCTTTTCTAATTTGGCCATTGTTTTTTATATAATTTCTTTTGTATTCTCTGCTCTTTCAACAACAAATAATTTAATAATAATAGCTTTAGGTTTGATAATTTTATTTTTATTTTACATTTTTAATTATAAATCCCAACAGAATTTAGAAGAGATAAGTAAAATTACTAATAGAAATAATTTTACAAATATTTATATAGCTCTTTTATTTGGATTTCCTTTTTTCCTTTTAATTTATTTATATAATAAAAAGCAATTAAAAGAAGCAGTTTCTGAATTCAGTAATTAAAACAAACAACAACTAACTACCCCATGTCAAGCAACATACAACTAAACACTATTGAAGAAGCTATTGAAGATATCCGACAAGGAAAAATCATTATAGTAGTGGACGATGAAGATAGAGAAAATGAAGGTGATTTTTTAGCCGCTGCTGAAAAAGTAACTCCAGAGATGATTAATTTCATGGCAACACATGGAAGAGGTCTTATTTGCGCTCCTTTGACAGAATCTCGTTGTAAGGAATTAGATTTACACGCCATGGTTCGTAATAATACAGATCATATGGAAACTGCCTTTACCGTTTCGGTAGATTTGAAAGGAAATGGAGTAAGCACGGGTATTTCTGCTTCTGATAGAGCTAAAACAATTCAAGCACTTATTGATCCAGATACTAAGCCTTATGATTTAGCAAGACCAGGACATATTTTTCCGCTAATAGCGAAGCAAGGTGGTGTTTTAAGACGTACAGGTCACACAGAGGCAGCTATTGATTTTGCCCGATTAGCAGGTTTTAAATCAGCTGGGGTAATTGTTGAAATCATGAATGAGGATGGAACGATGGCTCGTTTACCACAATTAGTAGAAGTGGCTAAGAAGTTTGATTTAAAATTAGTTTCTATTGAAGATTTAGTTGCTTATAGAATGCAACACGATAGTTTAATTCAAAAGAAAGAAGATTTTGATATCCAAACACGTTTTGGAACATTTCGTTTGAGAGCTTATTTGCAAACTACTAATAAGCAAGTTCATATTGCTTTAACTAAAGGCACATGGAGTAGTGGAGAATCTATTTTAACACGTATTAATTCAACCCAAGTTAATAATGATATTTTAGGTACTTTGACAAATAATCTTGATAAAAAGTTAGATGATATGTTTCGCAAGATAAACGATGCTGAAAAAGGAGCTATCATTTTCATTAATCAAGAAATACAGTCTATAGAGTTATTAGATCGATTGACTGAATTAAAAGTAATACAAGAATCAGGAGAGTTAAAAGCACCACAAATTAAAATGGATACTAAAGATTTTGGTATTGGAGCTCAAATCTTGCATGATATTGATATTTCAAAAATCAAATTACTTTCAAACAGTACAGAGCAAACAAAGCGCGTAGGAATGATTGGATATGGTTTAGAAATTACGGAATATGTAAATTATTGATTTTTTTTAATTCTATAATTATTTCGTAATGAAAGAGTTAAAAAAAAAGTGTATTTTTTTATATTTTTTATCCTTAAAAGGTTTGCAAAAATAAAAAAACGTTCTATATTTGCACTCGCAATACGGAAATGATTGCACGACTTATTGGAGAAATGGCAGAGTGGTCGAATGCGGCAGTCTTGAAAACTGTTGACTGTAACAGGTCCGGGGGTTCGAATCCCTCTTTCTCCGCGGAATAGCTTATCAAAAGTTATCAAAACCTCGAAAATCTTAGGAATTTCGAGGTTTTTTGTTTTTACTACCTTTCAAAATATTCATTCTTTTTCAAAAATCAAGAGACCCCATCGAGACCCTAATAAAAACCTGATTTTTGGGTCTCGCTAAATTGAAAAATTAATTGCAGCGATTTTCAACCAATCCACTATTGGTAAGCTGTTCAATAACCTTTTCAATTTTCAAACATCTTGATTTGTGGCAAACTTTAAAGTAAATTAATTAATAACTTAAAGGTTACCAAAAATGAATTCAAAAGTCACACTGCATTTCTATGCGAAATCAACCAAAGCCAATGGTAATGGATTATTACCAATTTATGTGCGATTAACAATCGAAGGAAAACGATTTGAGTACAGTACTAAAAAATTTATTGAGCCATCGAAATGGTCAACTGAATTAAGCAAAATGAAGGGTAATTCAGAAGAAGCTCGTTCAATAAATAACTTACTTGATTTTACACGAAATCGAATAAACGAAATCCAATTCGAATTATTAAAAGATGGTATATCATTAAACATCGATGAATTTAAAAATCGTTTACTTGGTATCAAAGAACGCGAACGCCTACTAATCCCAATCTTCACAGAACACAACCGAAAAATTAAAGAGTTGGTTGGAAGCGAGTACGCTCCAGGAACACTAGAACGTTATGAAACATCCCTGAAACATACTAAAGACTTTCTTCAATGGAAATACAGAGTTTCTGATATTGATATTGAGAAAATAGATCATGCTTTTATTACCGAGTATGAATTTTATCTTCGTTCAGAAAGAAAGTGTGCGAACAACACAGCTGTAAAGTATATTAAAAACTTCCACAAGATTATAAATATTTGCTTGTCCAATGGATGGCTGACAAAGGACCCATTTGCAAATTACAAAGCAAAAGTCAAAGAAGTAATTCGTGAATTCCTTACAGAGCAAGAAATTCAAAGTTTGATGGAAAAAGAATTCGTTTCAGAACGTTTGGAACTAGTTCGTGATATATTTGTTTTCAGCTGCTTTACTGGATTAGCATATATAGACGTGAAACAACTAACACAGGATAATATTGTTTTAGGAATTGATGGAGATAAATGGATAAACAAAAACCGCCAGAAAACCGATACTAATTCTAAAATCCCTTTATTACCAACCGCCCAATACATTATGGATAAATATTCTGATTATCCTGTAAATAAAAATAAGGGAACCATTCTACCAATATTGTCAAACCAAAAAATGAATGCTTACCTTAAGGAAATAGCAACGGTTTGTGGAATTAACAAAGAACTAACATTCCATATTGCTAGACACACTTTTGCAACAACCGTGACATTGAGTAACGGAGTTCCAATTGAAACAGTAAGTAAAATGTTGGGACATACCAATCTAAAAACAACTCAACATTACGCTAAGATTTTAGACAAGAAAATAAGTGAAGATATGCAAGTGTTAAAAGCTAAATTCAATACAAAATTACAAACTCATAGTAAATCAATGAATTACTAAAATATTATAAATATTGTAATATTTTTAAGATTTTATTTACATTTAATTTAATAGATTTTAGTTTAATTTGACAAACTAAAATCTATTTTTTTATGATAACAACTATAAAAAACAACTCTTTGGTAGATTTTGAACACGAACTTTCTCTAATCCTTAACTCAAATTCTAATGAAGTAGAAAAAGCAAAAAAGATTATTATTTTCATTGAAGACATTTTAAAACAATTAACCGACTGGCTTAAACATCACGTCTTCGAAACCATTCAAGAAGAAATCAAATTCTTCAAGGAAATCAAGCCTAATATTGTAGCTAAACTTATTTTCTATAAAGAAATCCTTTCTTTAGTAGCATCTCTTCCATTAGACAAGAGCAAAAGAATAAAACACTTTGAGAAAAAACTGGATGCAATCAACCATTTTTACAGGAAAAATAGAGAATTTATCAAATACATTAAAAGTCATTCCAGTCATTTTGATGAATTGTATTTTACCAGGAAAAAGTACAAAGACATATTTTTAAACGATTGTTCGGTGATAATTCATGATGCTAAATTATGTACGTCACATGATTATTTGCTAGCGGAAGTAATTGCTTTTGAATTACTAGCATTACACATCGAAAACCGCATTGATAATCTCAATCAATCATGTGCAATTACCAACAATCAATTCAAATCTAATCTACATTGGACAGAAAAAAAAGTAGATTTAGTTGAACTCATTTACGCGTTACATGAAGCTAAAGTTTTCGATAATGGTCAAGCCGACATCAAAGAAATCACCCACGTTTTTGAAAAAGCGTTTCAAATAGAATTAGAAGACAACATCTACGGAAACTTCAATGCTATTAAAAAACGCAAAACAGATCAAACTCGATTTTTAAGCCATTTACAAAAGCTTTTGGAAGATAAAATCGAAAACGATTTAAACTAAAAACAACTAATTTCCCTCAAAAAGTATAAAAATCGTTCCCAAGTTGGTACCAACTTGGGAACTTTTCTTTTTCAAATGCAATTGTTTTGTACCAAATAACTTCAAAACATAGCATTATGAACTTCAATCACAAAGCCCTGTTCCCTGAAACAGACAACATCGAACTACTAAACCACCAAGTAGTAACCAAAAGAGATTTACTAAACTTCGGTAATCTACTTTTAAGCGAAATCAAAAACTCAAAAACCACCGAAACGCCAACCAAACAATGGCTCAAATCAGCCGAAGTCCGTGAACTCCTAAAAATCTCCCCTGGCACCTTACAAAACCTCCGCATCAACGGAACACTAAAATACAAACGCATCGGAGGAATCATTTACTACAACTACGAGGACATCTTAAAAATGCTTGAAAAGTAATATGAACGAAAACAAAATTCAATGCAACGTCACCTGTGAAGTTTGCACCTGCAAGTCAACAAATAAAGTTAACCGAAATGTTGTCATGTCGAGCGCAGTCGAGACACTTACGAAGTAGGCTAACACTTGAGCGCAGTTCAAGCCAACTATACAACCTATGCAAAGTAAAACACCTAAAAACAAAACCTATGTTTCTATGTGGTAAAACCTAAACTACACAGTAGTCCAAACCTTTTAAGCGCAGCTTAAAACCACAACCTGAAACTTGAAACTTTAAAACCATGAATTATATAAAACATTTGACCGGGTTCTTCGAAAAAGTAAGCGTCGATTACGACCTCAACCCAACCCACATAAGCCTCTACATGGCCATATTCCAACTTTGGAACCAAAATCGCTTTCAAAATCCAATTAGCATTTCACGAGACGAACTTATGCGCATTAGCAAAATTGCATCAACCGCAACCTACCACAAATGCATGAAAGATTTAACCGAAAGAGGATACGTGATTTACAAACCATCTTTCAATCCATTTAAGGGTTCCATTTTGGAAGTCTGCAACCTAGATTTTTATACCAAACCAGTGCCTAAAAAAGAACTAAAAAAGCGTGCAACCAAGTCAAAAAATGACCAAGTCATTGAACAGGTTAATGAACAGGTTACTAAACAAGCTCTAAACAAGCATCAAACAAGCTCTAAACATGTACCTTATATAAACAATATAAACAATACAAACATTATAAACTTAGCTAAGCAAGAAATTTCAAAAAATGAAAAGAAATCAATTTTTACAAATTCAATTTTTGATGAGGTTCAAGAATCGGATTTAAAAGTTGAAAAAGAAAAAGAAAAAAAGTTGCGCGAAAAAAAGAAAAAGATTGAGGAAGCTGCTTTGTCAAGTCGAGCGCAGTCGAGACCTCCAAAACCTACTTTGGAAGAAACCCAAATCTACTTCCTCGAAAAAAACTTTCCCGAAATCGAAGCGCAACGCTTTTTTAACTATTTCGAAAGCAACGGCTGGCTAGTTGGTGGCAGAACCAAAATGAAAGACTGGAAAGCAGCTGCAAGAAACTGGATGCTAAACTCAAAGAAGTTTTCTAAAAATGAGAACAAGAATTCCGTGCTGTCAGTTCGAGCGGAGTCGAGAACCATTAATTTAAATCCAAACCACCTTCACGTAACAAATCAAAAAAATTATGGAGAAGCACTTTAACACCATCAAAGACACTTTCGTTATCCAAAACGGAATCAAAGTCTACAACTTCAATTGGTGCTTAAACTACATCGAGTATCAGGGCAAACTCATCTACGGTCGTTATTTCAAAATTGAAGCCATCGACCACCAAACCATTCTCAAATTGGTAATTTATGCCATTCGAGACGAAAAAAAGGCTCAGGAATTAAATTTAGACCTCAACAAAGGTATTTTATTATCAGGACCAATTGGTTGCGGTAAAACTTCAATTATGGCGTTAATCCGACCATTTTTTTACCACAAACACGACTACAAAATCAAAACGTGTAGAGAAATATCTTTCGAATTCGCAAAAAACGGTTTCGAATCACTTCATCATTACACCCAAAAAGAACACACACAATCGCGTTTAACCGGCTACTGTTTCGACGACTTAGGAGCCGAACAAAACATCAAACACTACGGCAACGACCTCAACGTTATGGCAGAAATTATCATTTCACGCTACGAAGATTTTGTACAAAATCAATCCATCACCCACATCACCACAAACCTCTCCGCCAGCGAAATAGAAGCCCTCTACGGCAACCGCCTTAGATCAAGAATGAGGTCAATGTTCAACCTAATCACCTTCAGCAATGAATCTAGGGATAAAAGATAATTCCTCAATTTGTCACACTGAGCCTGTCGAAGTGTCCTACGAAGTAGGCATTCCCTTTTAAGCGCAGCTTAAAACCACAACCTGAAACCTTAAACTTGAAACAAAATGAACAAACAACTAAACCCTCGCCAAATAAAAACCATCCAAAACTTCTGGAACTGGTTCCAAGACAACGAACAAGCCATCTACAACGCTTGCAAACTAGAAATCAACAAAGACGAAGTGCTTTTTCATCTCGAGAGAAACCTAAATTACGTTTCTAAACGAATTGAATATTTCATTACAAAACACCCACAAGATGAGAACAAACTCAAAGTATTTATTTCAGCTCACGGCTACAGAAAACTATTTCCTAAAATGAATGGACTAGAAGAAAAAATTCCAAGTTTACAATACTTCGAAATACAAGTATATATAACACCATTAAACCTTGAAAACCCAACAATACCAAACGATTTAACAGGATTAATCCAAAACACTAAAATCAAATTAGAAGATTACAACATCGCAACTAAAAAAATAATTTTGACATTGTATGGCAATAAAAATAACATACAAATCAGTAAAAAAAAATTGGAACGAAATGCCTATATTTTATTACTATTCACACTCGGTGAAATTAAATACAGAAAACACATCTATGACTTCAACTGCGAAGCAATGCCACAAAACACAAGCGGCTTACTCTCACTCTCCGAACTCCCAGAATTCATAGACTATCTCGCAAAAATCAATTACAGTAGAAAACTAAAAATTTTCTTTGAATGAGGAAAACCGTACAGATTCATGAAATTCTGTACGGTTTTCCGTATTACTTCGTATGCAAATTATCTTTCCGCTTTTTAGGAATCTACTGCGAAGTTGACTATCATCTTTGTCATTCAGAGCTTGCTAGGAATCTCCTACCCAGTAGGCTCCCCACTTTTGTCATTCCGCCTATTAGGAATCTCCTACATCGTAGGCTTACTTTTAAGCGCAGCTTAAACTCCAACCTGAAACCTTAAACTTGAAACAAAATTAACCAAATACTATGAACGAATAAGATATTTAATACATTTTGTTGATAATTAATTCGATTTGTACGGTTTTCCACATTTACAAGAAAATGGAATTTTGTATGTTTGTAAATCTCTCTAATACTATTCCATTGGCAACCAACAAACATGCACAAATTCGATATAACACACTTGATAAGTGTTTTAGGAATCCAGGTAAAAGATTTGCTATTGAGGATTTAGTAGCTGCATGTAATGAAGCTATTTACGAGTTTACAGGTAAAGAAGAAGGGATTAAAAAAAGACAACTTTATGACGATATCCGATTTATGGAAAGTGAACAAGGTTGGTCAATTGAATTAGAAAAAACAAAAGACGGCAGAAAAGTATTTTACCGCTATGAAGATCCAAACTTTTCTATATCAAATAAACCATTAAATGAAACAGAAGCTTTTCAACTAAAAGAAGCTTTACTAACATTAAGTCGGTTCAAAGGGATGCCACAATACGATTGGATTGAGGAATTAGGCACACGATTAGATGCCGAATTCAAACTGAATAAAAACTCAGAAAAAGTAATGAGTTTTGAAGAAAACGAATACCTAGAAGGCAAACCCTTTATCTCTGAGTTATACAACGCTATCATTTACAAAAAAGTAGTTATAATTGAATACAAAACCTTTAAAAATGAAAACAGTATAACTTATGAGTTAAGCCCTTATCATTTGAAGCAATTCAACAAGCGTTGGTTTCTATTTGGTAAATCTCCCAACTTTGAAACACTAACAAACTTGGCATTAGATAGAATAATTTCCATTAAGGAAACCGATAAAAACTACGAAAATAGTAATATAGATTTCAATGAGTATTTTGAAGATATTGTGGGTGTAACAATTCCAGATACTGAAGTTGAAACTATAAAAATTAAAATTGCGGAATCTTTAGTTCCTTATATCAAAACAAAACCATTACATCCATCTCAAGCTTATAAGTTTGAAGATAATATGCATCGTGTTATAATTAAAGTAATTCCTAATTATGAATTAGAATCATTATTACTTTCCTATGGTGAAAGTTTACAAGTTTTAGAACCTGCTTCGTTTGTTGAAAAAATGAAAAATAGAATCGAGAAAATGAGAAATAATTATTAATGCAGATATAGTGCACTAATTAAAAATACATTTGCAAAGTAATTAGCAAAACAAATTTTTTATGCCAGAAATAATATATTCAAATCCATTGGATGTAATATCATCAAAAGTCTATGGTATTTTTGATGCTTTTAGAAGTAATTCCAAATTGAACACTATTGATGATTCATTTCAAATAGTTCTCCTTTTAATATCACTATATAAAGATGGTGTAATTAATGAAAATTCATTTGTTAATGATTTTGATGTTCAAGAATTAAAATCACTCATACATAATTCAAGTTTAAATTCACAAACTAAGGAAGGATATATTAAAATAGTCGAAGCACTTAGCACTTCACTGGCTATGCTTTTTAGTCAACCCTTAAATTATTTTACTTTCCTGTTTTTTCAATTGGATAGAAAAGATCTAATTAATAATTTCAGTGGGTTATTTGATTCAATTTTACATAAATTTTTTGATTCAATAGGCAAATACTCAGGGGAGTTTTTATTTCCGGATGAAATCTCAAAGCTAATGTTAAATATTGCTAAATTAAATGAAAATGCAACTATTTACAATCCATTTGCTGGTCCTGCTTCTTTTGGAATTTTATCCAATATAGAAAATCGATATATTGGACAAGAAATAAATATAAAAATTCAAATTATTGGAATGCTAAGGTTATTAGCATCAAATTCCAATGATTTAAAATCATTAATGGTTGGTGATTCCATTTTTAATTGGAATCCAACTAACGAAAAATTTGATTTAATTATTTCATCTCCACCTTTTAACATGTCTTTACCTGAAAAAAATCTAGGTAAATGGGGAACTCATGTAAAAGTTGAAAGTTTCTTTATTGAAAAATCTTTAGAATCAATTAATAATAACGGAAAAGTTGTTATGATTATTCCAGAAGGCTTTTTAACCAATAAATCTAATACTTTTTCAAATTTAAGAAGTGAGCTGGTGCAAAATGATTTATTAGAAATGGTTATTTCATTACCAAGTGGTATCTTCAAAAATACGGCTATAAGAACCTCTATTTTAGTTCTTAACAAAGCAAAAATTCATAACGGATTTGTAAGGTTTGTAAAATCTGATAATTTCATTAAATCTCAAAACAGAACTAAGATTTTAGATTGGGAAGGTTTAGTTAATGAACTAAACAAATTTGAATCTTCATCAGTTAAAACTGTAAGTAATTTTGAAATTATTCAAAATGAAAATTTATTAAATGTTAATCGTTATTTTTTTGAAAAGATTCAAAATGGTGTAAAATTAAATGAATTCTTAAGCTCTTATAATGGGATTAGAATTGCTGAAGTATTTGAATCTAGAGTTGTTAATATAAAAGATATAAAGGAAATCAATATTAATATTGATGAACTAGAGATTCGTAAAGACTATAACAAAACATTCTTTAGAAAGATTGAAGAATCATGTTTACTAATTGCACCTAGTTCAAATTATATAAAAGCTACATGGTTTGAATTTACAGGAGTACCTATTTTGGTAAAACACAATATTAAAGCTTTTAAAGTTAACCAAGAAAAAGTTGACATAAGCTATTTAATACACCAGTTTCAAGAAGAAAATGTAACGAAACAAATGGATGCATTTGCTATTGGAAGTGTTATTACGTCAATTAATGGAAATGATATTCTAAAATTAGAAATTAATTTACCATCATTAGTAGAGCAAAAAGATTGGGTAAACAAAAGGTTTTTAAAATCATTAGATTTAGAAAAGGATAAGGTTTCTTTAATTAGAAAACAGTTTAATGATGAATTGGGTTCAAAACAGCATAATATCAGACAACATTTAAAAAATGTTAAAGATTCTTTAGATGTCTTAATTAGTTTCATGAACAAGAATAATGGGATACTTAAAAATGATGATATCATTAATCCATTAAGAGGAATTACAGTTTCTAAAAGAATTGAAAGTCTTCAAACTAGTTTAGGTAATGTAATTTTTGAGGTTAATAATTTAACCAATGAAAACAATTTTGGTTTATCTGAAAAAATTGATTTAATTCAAGTTATTAATGAATCAATAGCTGAACATGTAGCATCTAATTATGATATAGAGTTTAAATTTGATGAATTAGGCTTAGAAGAAATAAATGAGTCTTCGTACATTATAGATTTTTCTAAAAACGATGTGAAAGAATTAATCAACAATGTAATAGAAAATGCAGTTAATCATGGATTTGTCGATAAAACCAAGAAATATAAGTTATTGATTTATCTGGGCGTTGAAGACAACAAAATCATACTCCAAATGATTAATAATGGTCTTCCATTTCCAATAGATGTATCAAAATCCTTTGGGATTAAAGGATTCAAGGCTGGTAAAACCGGTAATAAAGGAATTGGAGTTTGGAAAATTATTCAATCTATCGAACATTTTGGTCATAAATATAATATTATTGATGAACCTGAGAGTGAATTTCCGGCTGGTTGGATTTTTAAGTTTAACATTAATAATTAATTTCCCATGTATAGAGTACTTTGGTTAGAAGATGAAGTTGAAAAAGTTGATGGTTTTTTTGATATAGCTTACCAACAAGATATCGAATTAGATCATGTGGAAACATTGTCTGAATTCAAACATAAAATTGAAGCTAACCCAAAATATTATTATGATGCAGTAATTTTGGATGCACTTGGAGTTAATGAATCAAAAAATGAAGCAGCTTCTTTGAACGTACTATACAATGCTATTTTATATTTGGCATATCATCGAGAAAAAGAAGTAATACCATTTTTTGTTCTTTCGGGTTATCTAGGCAATGAAGAGCATAATAACGTTAGAAATATGATTGGTGAGGAGTTAATTTTCATCAAAACTAATGATGAAGCTAAGTTAATTCAAACTTTAAAAAATGCATGTGAATCGAAATATGTAGAATCATTAAAACATAAATACAAAGATATTGTAGCCTGTTTTGATTATAATTTTTTAGGCATAGATAATTATGAAAGAATGGTTAATCTATTAACCTATATAGATTCAAATAAAACAGAAGAAAACGCAGAAGATAGAATTAATTCAATTCGCCAAATACTGGAGAGAATGTTCAGTAAATTGAGTGAATTAAATATTATTCCTAAAGAGATAAAAGAGAATAAAGGTTGGATTAATGGTAGTAGTTTGTTTCTTTCAAATAAGCACAATGATTATCAACATCTTGACAGTTTTATTGATCCTCTAGTTGCATTTAATTTATATCATTTGTTACAAGTGCTTCAAGATGCTTCGCATGATGATGATAACCTAAAGTTAAAAATCGTACAATATTTTAAAGGATTAAATAACGATTATTTATACAAGAGTTGTATTTACTCGTTTTTTGACATCATTGTATGGTTTAAAAAATTTATAGAACAAAATCCAAATGCTGAAGAAAATTTAAAGCTTTGGAAGAAAATTGATATTGAAGCAAACATTATTCATAAAGGAATAATAGAACAAGATAGTGATGGAAACTTTTATTGCAATCAATACATTTTAAAATATCAATATACAATTGAAAATTTTAAACTGGGAGATGAGATTATGATTACTGAAATTTTGCAGAATTTGACAGAAAGAACAAAAGAAAAATATCCTCAATTTGCTTCTAAGTTTTTTAAAATAATTTAATATCTACCTTTCAATACTAGCTTCAATAAAAATCAAATGTATGAGTGAATTTAATAAAATACTTAAAAGTAGAAATCTTGAATATCATGCAGGTAAGCCTATATGGAAATACAATTTATCAGATTTTGAGTATGAGGAACTTAAAGAAAGTTTTAAATTAGTTAGTCGAATTTCAGAATTAGATCCTCGTACTTGTGCATTTTACTATGCTGAATGGTGGAAAAATGATTATCAAGGTGGTAAGCCAAGTAAAAGGGAAATTTTTGAAGCTTTAAAATTTAATCGAACATTAAATTTTAATCATGAAGATTTATACAAACTTGCTGTAACTGGAGCTCATATGCTTGGTGTTAAGTGGATTACTAAACAAAACACATTGTATTTCAGGACATTGCTTTTACAAGGAGGTCTTCCTTTAACTCACATTTCTGAAAATCAAGGTAAATATCAAGATTTTTTATTAGCAGTTTTAGAGGAGCAACCAGAAACGATTGAGGATTTTATTTTTAAAAGCCATATTATTAATTTGCTTCCAAAATCTAGTCAAAATGATATAATTTATGAAAATTGTTTTGAAATTGTAAAATCTATACTGAACGATGAAAATATTTACGACGACTTATTAAGCTCTAACGAGGCTATTATAGATATTACTAAAAATTTAAAAATCAGAAAACAACAACTTGAAAGAAAACAAAGAGTATCAAAACCAAAAAACTACTGGCTTTTAAGTATCCAAGAAGAAAAAATAAGTATCACTCTTAGAATTGGGTTAGCAGACACTTACACTTCAGAATCCTTATCAAATATTTTAGGATTTGAGGTAACGGGTAAAGAATATCAGTTTTATGTAAATGAAGAATTAATTTGTATTTTTCGTAAAATGATTAATGGTAATTTTAAAACAGACTGGTATCAACAACAAAATCATGAATGGAATGGTGAAAGTAATTTGCCTTATACCTTCGTAATTAAAGACGGAGAAAAACATGAAGTAACCGATTTTATTGAGACTATTCCAAACCTACTAGAACCAAGTCTTTGGTCTCGATTTTCCGACAATGAATGGCGATTAATAAAAGGAAATGGTACTTCAAACAAAGAAGCAGCCATTCTTTTTCCTTGTGAATGGTATAGCAACCAACTTTCAATGCAGTTATCATTATATAACGAACAGTTATCCTGGCTAACTTTTGAAGGAGAAATAGAAATAAGTAATCAACAGCAAGTTAGAAAATACCTAAGTGAAGTTAGTTCTTTTGAATGGACAATTGTAAGTCAAAAACCAATGTGGATAAATCGATCAAGCATGCCCGTTGTAAACAATATACCAAACATAATTATCTATGATGAAAATGATAAGAAATTGCCAGATAATAGAACTAAAATATGGGTTAGAAGGCATAATTCAAATGATTCTTGGGATGAACTTTCTAGGTTAAGTTTCATACCACATGGATGTATTGATGTCAAAATAGAAAAAGACGATTTAATCGCTTATGATATGTTTTTTAATATTGGTAATCTTCGTGCAAGATATGTTTATAAAGCTATCGATAATGCTAAGATAGAAATAACGAACTTGGATTCATTTGATTTTAAACTCGATGAAACTCAAATAGTAGAAATACAACAGGACAATAATAGTTATTCTTTAAAAGTCAAAACGGAATATTCTAAATTACCTAATGGGATTAAAGGTTCTGTTGGACATAGAAACCAAAAGAAGCTATACTTTGAAATGGCTTCACCTTTTGAAGGAATGGCTATTACAAATGCAGATGGTAAAATAATTGCAGAAGACGAGAAACTAACTTTGGCAAATTTATATGGTCTTCGGATTTTGAGCACACCGAATACCGGAACTATTCTTAGAATTAAAAACAGATTAAAAACAGAAGTAATAATTACTAAGGAGATTAAAGAATCTACACAACCTGTAATTTCCTTTATAGATGAAATTAAAAGGTTATATTATTTAGCCGACTCGATGGATTATAAAAATAAAGTGTGTTTAGAATTAATTGAAGGCAATAGATCAAAAACATATGAAATCTCTGGTTTTAGCCATACTCTAAATGTTGATGAACAATTTCAAAATAGTGTCAATTTGCATTTTTCAGAGGATGAATTAGATTTATATGCAATACCATTAAATTGCAATTCAGAAAATATTGACTTAATTCCTTTAGTTAGGACTGAATTATCGTATTCGATTCCTAATACTGAAATTACGAATCAATTTATTATTATATCATCCATAGAAGACGGCAACCAATTAATGCCTCGTTTTGTGAATACAGCTGAAAATTTTGAGGGTATAAGTAAAGAAGTACGAATTGATCGTTTTCATTCTCAACTATTAGAAGAAAATTTTGAAGCTTTAATATGGAAGCAATTGCTAACATACTTTAATATTTGTATTAAAAATGAAATCCCTTTCTCTACATTCGATCAATTGAGAGCTATTTCAAGAAGCTCTAAAGTAGCTGCAAGAACATTTTTATTTTTAGGTATTAATCAAGAAGAAATCGATTGCTTTATCCAAAAATCTATTCCTGAAATGGAAAAAGATTTAGGATTTTGTTTTCATTGGATTAAAAAAAAGGACTGGGAAACTGCCTTAACTGAATTGGACGAGCATTATAATAATCAATATTTTGATCAAATTTTTGGATTGATATCCTCTTACATGAGAGAAAATGGATTTGATGATATTTTAAAAATTATTACTGGCGAAAACATCAAGGGAGTAAACATCCTTAATACCGACATTCGTGACGTAAGGGCTTTACTTGGTCAAAGAGTACTTAAGGAGCTACCACACATGACACCTAAAATAACTAAAGAATATAATATCCCCATAAATCAACATTTACCTGTTAAATTATTGTTGAGAGCACCAATTGCTGTTGCTGAGTCAATCAATGACACCCAGAATGCCTATCCTATTTGGGCTGGCGATGACCATCGCGAGAGTATTAGACGAAACATTCAATACAGCCAATATTTACATCCTGAATTTTATAATAGAGTCATTTTACACGCACTTAAAAATTAAACTATGAATTTTCAAGAATTTTATACTAAAACAGAAAACAGATTAACCGATGCAATTCTTTCACTTTGGGCAACCGGAGATAAAGAAATGCAGGATTACTTTAAATATTTATTGACGCAAGAACCTATAATAGCTGATGCCGTTTTCCAAAATACTTTTCCTTGGGAACAAGACAAACTTACTTTTGGTGAAACTACTAATATATTTCAGTCAGAATTTATCAATGCGCTTCATGCTATTAATGATCCAGAATTTCAATTTCCTAAGGATAGAAAACCATATAAGCATCAATTAGAAAGTTGGAAAGTATTACTAAATAAAAAGAAATCTATTGCAGTTACAACAGGTACAGGATCTGGTAAAACAGAGTGTTTTATGCTTCCAGTACTACAAGATATTCACGAAAATTGTAGGAATCAACAAGGTATAAATGCAATTTTTTTATACCCTTTAAATGCATTGATTGCCAGTCAGAAAAAAAGAATGCACGCTTGGTGCTCTGCTTTAGATGGTGTAAATTATGCGCTGTTAACCGGTGAAACTTCAAACAAAGAAACTAGCAAAGACAAAAAAAACAAAGGCCTACCCGAATATATTTCTAGAGACCAAATAAGAGAAACGCCACCTCAAATCTTGTTTACTAATCCAACAATGTTGGAATATATGTTGGTCAGAAATGCCGACGTTCCTATTCTAGAAAAATCAAAAGGAAAATTACGTTGGATATTATTAGACGAAGCGCATACACTTACTGGTTCTAAAGCAGCAGAGATGGCTTTATTAATTCGTAGAGTAATTGCAGCATTTGAGGTAGATGTAACCAATATAAGATTTGCTATTACATCTGCAACCGTAGGTAGTGGTAATACGGATATACTTAAAAAATTCATGTCCGATTTGTGTGGAATTTCAATGGATCAAATTGAAGTTATTCAGGGTAAAAGAGTAAACAATCAAATTTCTGATCAAGATATTCCAAATTTATCAGATAAATTAACTCAAAACAATATTAAGCTTTTAAGAAATGAATTTCTAAATTCCACGGGTTTAAGCCAAAAAGATATTGGTCAAAAATTAAAAATCACCGATAAATACAAACAATTAGAAGCATTAGATATTCTTGCTGATGAAAAAGTAGGGAATGAAAATTTATTACCGCTTAGGGGACATTTTTTTACAAGAGGAGTTGGTGGCGTTTATGTATGCACTAATTCCAAATGTGACAAACATAAGGAAAACAGACCAGAAAAAGCATTGGGTACTATGTATACTGTCGCAGGAAAAAAATGCAGTTGTGGACACCCTCTTTTGGAATTGATTGCTTGCAGAAGTTGTGGTAATTTGATGATTGAAGGAGAAAGAGTAAAAGGAAAAGGAAAAGGTGGCAGAGATAAGATAACACAAAAAGCAAGTGTTGGTTTTGAAGCTTTCAATATGGAAAATAATGAAAGTGATGAAAGTGAAAATGAAACCTCAAACACTAATTTAATTAGGCTTATTAAAAACAATTTACCTCACAATTTTAGAAATCAAAATCTATTTCCTTGTGCTGTTTCTGAAAACAATACTATTATCTCTGGGGAAGATTTTTTATTGTCTGATGACTCTAATTGTCCCTATTGTGGAAATCTAGATGCAAACCCTATTCACTTCCGTATTTCATCAGCATTTACAAATAGAATTTTATCAGATATTGTTTTAGACCAAACTCAAAATGCTAAAGATATAAATACTAAAACCTTATATAATGGTAGAAAATATATATCATTTACGGATAGTAGACAAGGTACAGCTAAAATAGCAGCCTTAATAAACATTGATAGTGAAAGTGATTGGATCAGGTACCAAACCTATCATTACATTTTAAATAAACTAAAGCAAAATAAGGTCGATGCAAGTCAAGATGAATTAATACAAGCAAGAGCTCTTTATGTTAATCAACTTGAGACAGCACTTCCTTTTATGAAAAAGAACATACAGGAGCAAATTGACCAAATCAACTTAATCTTAAAGACTGGAACCGGTGAAACTTTAAATCATAGTCGTTCAACCTGGAAAGAAATCATTGATTATATAAAAACTAAAGATGATTTTAAAACGCTATATCATAAAAGTGCAAGAGGTAACAATTTTACGATTGAAAATGAAACCTATGCAAAATCATTACTCTATGATCAATTTGCTCGAAGATTACCTAGAGAAAGATCTCTTGAAAATCTAGGATTGATAAATTTGGTCTATCCAGCCCTTGAAAATATTTCTTTACCAGAAATTGCTAATAAATTAGGGATTACTTCAGAGGAATGGAGTAATTTATTGAAAATAGCAACAGATTATGTAGTACGAAATAGATTGCATTTTTTCTTTGATGATACGATGAGAGTATTCGTTTCAAAATTTTATCATTCCGAACTTCTTCATCCATCAAATTCTGAAGTTGTTAATGCAAAAAAATGGTCGTTATACAATCCTAAATCAATAACACAAACACGCCTAATATTACTAATTTGCGCTGGTTTAGGTTGGCATAGTAAAGACGAGATAACTCAAGAACGAGAAGATCAACTTAATGATTTTTTAGAAACAATATGGCGTACTTTAAGAGAAAGAATACTTACTCCTGACGGTGACGGATATAAATTAAATTTCTTTGAAAAAACACAATTTGAAATTGCAGGTCAGGAATACCTTTGCCCTGTTACCAATAGACTAGTAGATAAAGTTTTCAGAGGCTATTCTCCTTGGATTAAAGGGAATCTAATGGAAGAAAATATTAAGAACTATCAAATTGACAATAGTAAAAACCACAAATTTCCTTCGTATTCATATCCTTATCATTTAAGTGAAGAGAATACTCCAATAAATAAAAAGGAAGTTGAGATATGGTTGAAAGAAAACAGTCAAGAAGCAAGAGATAAAGGACTTTGGAATAATCTTCACGAACGAATCTTTGATTATGACAAATTATATTTAGCTGGGGAACATTCTGCGCAACAAGATAAAAAACGACTGAAAGAGTTAGAAGAACAATTTGAATCCGGAGAGATCAATATTTTGAGTTGTTCAACAACTATGGAAATGGGTGTTGATATTGGTGGCATTTCTGCAGTAGTTATGAGTAATGTGCCTCCAATGCCTGCTAACTATCTTCAAAGAACGGGTCGTGCTGGTCGTCGTGCCGAAAATAAATCCCTAGCTTTAACTTTTTGTGCTCCTAATCCAATTGGATTACGTACAATGAATAATCCAAAATGGGCATTAGAACACAAAATAGCCCCACCTATTTTGGCGTTTGACAGTATAAATATTGTAGCAAGACACGTTAATTCATTCTTGTTTGGAATTTTTATTAGACATGCTGAAAACGAAAACAGAGGTCTTAATATCAAAGAAAATATTGATAAATTTTTCTTTGATGGAGCTCCAACTATTGCTGAAACATTTTTAAACTGGTTAGAAAACAATGATGCAATTGACTTTAACGAACAATTAACCTACCTTGTTAAAGAAACACCATTGTGCAATAGTAGCACTAAACAGTTAATCACAATGGTAGCAGATAATTTTAAAAAAGTGATTTTTGGTGTTAAAAAACAAAAAGAGGGTTATGATAAAAAATTGGTGGAATTAAGTAGTGAATTTGGAGATAATAGTCCTGCATATAAAGCTGTTAAATATAGAAAAGGACAATTTTTTCAAAAATTTGTAATAAGCTTTTTAGCAGAAGATAATTTTTTACCAAATGCAGGTTTACCAACTGGAATTGTAGATTTCGAAAAATTAACCTTATCTGATATTAATCGTAGTGATCAAGAAAAATTAAAATCAAATCCGAGTTATCCAATAACAAGAGCGCTTACAGAATTTGCTCCAGGAAATAGCATACTTATAGATAGATTAAATTATAAGTCATCTGGTATAATAATGAAAAACAACTGGGGTCTAGCGACAGAACGTACATCTATTCAAGCTTGTAAACACTGTGGTTATCAACGGTCAGTAGATTTTGGTAAAGTAAACGAAAACTGTCCAAAATGTAATAATGCTAATTCTTTCATTGGCATAGAATTGGGCGAACACAAAGGAAACTTTACTGAGTTAGTTGAACCTGCAGGTTTTTCAATTGACTTATACAGCACTCCTACTAGAGTTATTTCAGAAAAAAGCAAACCTCAATATTTAGAGCCTTTATTACTCAATATTGAACCTTGGAAATTGGAACAAAACGGTTATATCGATTTTAGATCTAGCTCTGAAGAAGAAAATGCACAAATACTTTTTTATAACACTGGTAATGGAGAAGGTTATAGTTTATGCTTAGATTGTGGTAAAGTTGAGGTTTCTAACGAAAAACTTGAAGGTCACAAACGATTAAGAGGAGGTAAAAACAATAATGGAGAAAGTACTTGTACGGCAAAAAATATTCGTGATTACATTATTTTGGGAAGTAGATTTAAAACTGATTTTACTGAAATCCGATTAAAAAAGGGTGACAACTCATTTGTGAATGAAAAAAAATTAGCCTATACTTTAGGAGTGATTTTCACTAAATCATTAGCCGAACTATTAGCAATCGAAGAAGCTGAATTAGGGTTTGGTATTAAAAAATACAATGGATATTTAACAATATTCATTTATGATACTGCTAAGGGTGGTGCTGGTTATGCTTCACAATTCAGATTATATACAGAGAAAATTCTCTTCCAAGCTCTAGAAGTACTAGATAATTGTGAATGTAAAAGTACAGGTTGTACGAGATGTGTAATAGACAGAAGTACACAATGGCATATTGAAGATTTGGATAGACACCTTGCTATTGATTGGTTAAAAACGTCACTTGATAACCAATTACCTGATATACTTAAATCAAAAACAGTAAATGCAAGTCCAGTTTTTGGTTCTTTATTAGATGAAATTAAACGTTATAATTATCATTTCGGAATTAAAGAAATAAACATTCATACAAATAATGCAATTTCTGATTGGGAAATAGACAATATGGAATGGTTAGAAAATTTAAAAAGAGACAGAATTAACATAAATCTTGTTGTGGAAGGTGATGTCAAATATGCTAACAATCAAGAAAAATTGTCTATACTGCTATTATCACACAATTACAATTTGAAAAAAGGAAATGAAGCAAATATTTTAGAGTTTCCAATTCACCTCTCTTTAGTTTTAGAGAATAATAAAAAATTTGGATTTGTTTCAAATGCAAAATATGCCAATTTAGAAGAGAAATGGTCAAAAGAGGTGCAAGAAAAATTCTTTAAAGTTGAAGAAGTCAACATAGTAGATCACGAACCTTTTCCTTTACCTAATCTAACTACAACTAATTTATATGAATCTAGAATTCAATCAATTCCAAGAAATAGTAAAAGTAATGATTTAGCAAAATTTGTAACAGAAAATTTGAATAATTTGCAAGATTTCATGTTAAAAATAAAGGATAAATCTTTCGTTGTTTCTTATTTTGATAAATACAATCAATCTGAATTTTCAATGAGATTGATGTTGCAATTTATAAATGAACTTAAGGAATTGTTATCCATTACTGTATCAGATTTCAATGTGCATTTAGAAAAATCTGCTTTCAAAAGTCCAAATTATCCGGAATACATTATACACAATTACAAAGAGTATGATGATTATACATATGATTTGAATGAACTATCTAAAGTATTTAGTTTCAAGATTAATATCAAAGAAGAAAACAGACTGCCACACTATCGCTTTTTTCAATTTACTAATGATGATATTTCGTTTAGTATACGCATAGATGGTGGAATAGCACATGGTTTCAAACCAATTGATAGACTAACATCAAATGAAATGACTTT
>ERZ1034361.412-NODE-412-length-28776-cov-3.130736_pt1 | contig 28776 bp, 29 predicted proteins | sample MGYA00520617_ERZ1034361 | MGnify/ENA primary metagenome ERZ1034361 (study PRJEB33736, sample SAMEA104284507) | Azolla filiculoides | biome: Urban; feature: Water surface; material: Ditch water | place: Netherlands | collected 2015-10-28 | depth 0-0.1 m ...
CAAAAATCATGTCTTATTACGGTGCATTGAGACATGAGATTTCTATATATTTATATTCTATATACATATATGGTTTAATAAATGTATATATTTATATATCAAGTGAATATTTGCACTTGAATAGGGGAGATATTACAAATTCGTTTTTTTATATGAAACAGAATTTATATGTGTATAATTTTGTATATTCTACAAGAATTATATTTTTGTCAAATTATTTATGTGACATATAGTAATTTTCTAGTTAAATATATAAATCCCCGGAAGATATTTCCAGGGATTTATATAAAATTAACGGGATGGAGGTTATTTTTTTGGATGTTCTTTGATATAATCTTCCAAAATGATACAGGCAGCTATATGATCAGATGATGATTCTTCTATATGATTTGTATCCATCCATATATCTGCCTCACTGGTACTACATCGCTCGTCGTGTCCTATGATTGGTATATTTACATTTATTGATAAATTATTCATGAATAATTGTACATTATTTGCATGATTTGAAAGTGTACCATCTATATTATATGGCATTCATACTATGACTGAATCAATTTTCTTTTCCGCTATATAATTGATGATATATTCTTTGAGTAGTTTTGTTGGTACTGTCTTTCATGGAAACACAAACCCGTCTATCGAGTAGGCAAGTCATGTTTTTTTTGTCCCGTAGTCTATAGCTAGGAAATTCATAATAGTATAATGAATAGTCTATTTATATAGTATCCATTTCTACCTGTATGCGCATTTTTGCAACGGTATCACGAGTAATATGAATATATATATTATGCTCTCCAATCTCTTTTATATGCTTATCATTTGGGAGCTTAATATCATGTCGCTCAAATGTATATCCGTATTTCTTTTTTATCCGTTCGATTATATCATGTTCATTTATACCTCAAAAAACTTTTTTTCCACTTCATTTGAGCGTAAATTCTATTACTTGATTACTGAGTATTTCTTGTATCTTGTAAGAATCTTGTAACTGCATACGCACTCTGTTTTGATCTATTTTCTTTTTTTCTTCCATCTCTTTCATAATCTGGCTGGTTGCTTCTTTTGCGAGTCATTTTGGAATAAGATAGTTTTTTGCCTGTGTTCGAGACACCTCTACCAATTCCCCCTCTTTTCAGAGATTTGCTATTCTTGTTGTGAGAACCACATTGATTTTATCTGCCATAATATATATAGAAAAAAGAGTACAAGAATATTATGGAAAAATCTTCTTCCTGCAAATATTTCTTCCTATTGCTTATTAATTTCTTTAAAAATTAACATTATTAATAGTCAATACCTTTTCTTTGGTAATGAAAGGTATCTATGTTAAAATATAAGAAGCATATATCTAATCGATATATCCTCAGGAGTGTCTACTCGATAAAAAGAGAATTATTTTGACATTATAAAAAATTCAATATAATTCGGCACACTTCGTTCTGCGAGGTAGCCTATTGGGAATTCGCCAAGCGGTAAGGCAGCGGACTTTGACTCCGCCATGCGGGGGTTCGAATCCCTCATTCCCAGCCATTTTATATCACACTTCTTTCTGGGTTTGTTCTACAAAACAAAGTATCTTCATTGAAGATCCCCTATAAGAGTATTACGTTTTTAAGTTTATGATAGCAGTTGTAGAAATCGGTGGACATCAGTACACTGTAAGTGAAAATTCTATTATCAATGTTGATAATAGAAATCTTGAAGTTGGTTCTAAAATTGAGGTTCCAGCACTTCTTTTAGCAAATGATGATGGTTCTACTGTTAAAGTAGGAACTCCTGTAGTAGAAGGATCAAATGTGGTTCTTGTTGTACAAGAGAATTATCAGGCTGATAAAGTGCGAGTATTTAAAATTAAAGCAAAAAAACGTTACACACGTACTTTCGGGTTTCGTGCTTGTAAGACACGACTCAGTGTTGAGTCTATCGCATAAGGTATATCTTTTAGTAAACTCAGAAGTCTTCTGACAATACTAAAAGATATTTTATTCCTAAAATCATTTCATGTATAACTTCCGTAGTAATCCCTATCGTTTCAAGAATTCACTTCGAAGTCCTTGAATAATATCAAGTATCTGGGAAATATTCAGTCGATTTCGATGGTTTACCCTTACAGTATTATTCATACTTCCGATATATCCTTCACTTTCTGTGTTAGGATCTCCAAATTTAGAAACAGATGTAGGTGATTATGATGAGTCAACTATCATTACTGCATATGAGTGAGATATAGAAAATTGAAATAGTCTCGTACTCTCAGATGCTTGAATGGTACGTTCTGTTGATGAAACAAGTAAGAAAGAAGTAAAAACAAGTCAAAATAAGTTGCTGAGCTATACAACTCAATGAGGAGATACACTTACAACAATTGCAAAAAGATTTAATGTGACGCCAAATTCTATTATTTGGGCAAATGATCTCGAAGAAACTGTGAAGATTAAGCCTGGAATGCCACTGAGAATTCCTCCGGTATCATGAGTGGTTCATGTCATAAAGAAATGAGATACTATATCAGAAATAGCAAGTACCTACAGTATAGATGCACATACTATATTAGAATACAATAAGCTCTCAAAAAACTCAACATTAAACCTCTGAAAGGAACTTATTATTCCTGGATGAGCACAGACTCAAAAAATAGCACAGAAGATAGAGAATACAAAGACGATAACAACTCCCAATGTTGCAAGTAAAGAAATAAAAACCCCAACGAAAGATACCTCAAAAAATATTGTAAAGAAATCTGAAACTCCAGTAACTACAAAGAAAACAGCATCTGATGTAAAACCAAAAGAAAAGAAATATACCATTAAATATACAGGAAACGGAAGATGATTTGCTTGGTGAAATTGTACATGGTACGTTGCACAGTATAAAAATGTTTCTTGGAGATGAAATGCAAATCAATGGTTACGAAATGCAAAAGCACAGTGAGTTCCTACCTGAAAAACACCAGCTCCATGATCGATCGTTCAACTTACCTGACAATGATATAATCGTTACTATGGACATGTTGGTATCGTAATGGATATAGAAGATGATGATATCATCATTAAAGATATGAATTATCGATGATTATGAGAAGTGACTATCCGAAGAATTCCAAAGGACAGTAAAACAATTGATTGATATATATACGTAAATTAAAGAAAAAAGATCGACTCTGTCGGTCTTTTTTCTTGCCTTCACCTCTCTTTTTTTTATACTATATAATCTATATGGAGTGATATATAGATTATATATCGGTCATAGTTCGAGAAAGAATGATATTATTACTATTTTTTCGTATATATGCATATTGGATTTATACTAGATGGAAATCGTACCTGGGCACGTGATCGATGAATTCCAACCTTTGAGTGACATCGGCAGTGATATAAACGAATAGAGCCTATATTGGATCTGTGTTATGAACAGGGGTTAGACTTTGTAAGTATGTGGGTACTTTCCAATAAGAATATAACAGAAAGAAGTGAGACAGAAGTAAAATATCTATTTGAACTCTTAGAATATTGAATTGTTGATCTTGGAAAGAAGGCTATAAAAAAGTGATATCGTATTGAGTTGGTTGGTGATTTGACTATGATCCCTGAAAAACATCGTGTACCGATGCTAAATGCGGTGAAAAAGACACTGAATGGTGAAAATATGACAGTAGTTATAGCGATTGCATATGGGGGTCAGAATGAAATATTGAGAGCTACAAGACGTGCAATCGAATGTGGAATTTCTTCAGATGAGCTTGATGAGGAAACTTTCTTACAGTTTCTTGATACGGGAGCATTTCCTCCACCCGATATGATTGTACGTACTGGATGACATATGCGTCATTCCGGATTTTTCTTATATCAATCAGAGTATAGTGAATACTACTTTCCTGAAATTAATTGGCCTGACTTTAGTGAAGAAGAGTTATACAAGGCTCTTAATAGTTATTCCAAAGCAGAGAGAAAATTTTGAAAATAAGGATTTATATACTTCTTTCAAATTCTTCAATTTCATCAAATTCATTTTCAGGTTGAAATATATTTTTTCCACCGTTATCCTCAATATATTCTCGAATTTCTTCAGTATTACTGGTATATATATACGATAGGAGATCAAGGAGGGTATATTTTTCTTCCTCATAAATAATAATTGCATTCTTACTGAATGTAGGAAGTTTTATGAGTTGATATATAAGAGGAGTAATAAGTTCTTGAAATTCAATATTAAGATCAAGGAGAAATATTATAAAAGGGGTATCTTCTTCATAGTTCATAATATCAACCCAGTGTAATATGGGTGTTATATAGTTCTTTTGAACAATATTGCTGTATTGAATAAGCTTTTCATGTCTAAAAGTTTCTAGTATTGATTCGCAGAAAACTTCTAGTTGTTCTCTTCTTTCCTCCTTTTTTTGTGGTATCTGAGAAGGATTTCGATGATTCTTATAAAGCATAGTAAATATTTATATATTGACAATATACAATAATTATTGTTTAAATACAAATATTTACCTATTTTATAGCATTAATTATATGATCAGGAGTTGTAGAGCTTCCCATTTATAAAAATATGGATTCAAGGGGAGTGTTGGATAGATAGATTACCAGAATGATTCATGATATAGACTTTTTTACTTTCTGTTGAGGTAATTTGTTCAAATGTTTGTCCTAATACAAAGGCAACAAGCAAGCTCCCAATGAGCCATATGTGTATAAGTGAAAAGGAAAGTACTCTCATATAATCTAAGATATATTTTTATAAGCTATATATGTGTTCTCCATAAGCATGGCAACAGTCATGGGCCCAACTCAGCCTGGAACTGGAGAGAAGGAACAAAGTCCCTCCATATTACTTGTATCAACATCTCCATACGCTTTTCAATCTATAATACTGCATCATACATCTATAATTATGGTTCAATAATTTACCATATTACTTTTTATTATTCATTTATCTCAAACTGCACTAATTATAATATCGGCATTTTTTGTATAGTTTACGAGTTCAGTTGTATGACTGTTACAGACTGTAACGGTAGCTCCAGCGTTAATAAGGAGCAGTGAAAGTGGTTTTCATACAATGTTGGATCGACCAAGAATTACTACATGTTTCCCTATAACAGGTATGTCATATGCATCAAGTAGACGTTTGATTCATTTTGGAGTACAACTAATCATTCCATCTATATCTCAGAGAAAAAGATTTCAAATACGATAGGTACTAAAGCCGTCAACATCTTTTAGGGGATCGATATGTTCGATGATATGTTGATAATTAATATGTTTTGGAATAGGGGATTGGACTATTATTCAGTGAATTGAGCTATTATGGTTTAATAAATTTACTTCATGGAGCAATTCTTCTTCAGTTATAGTACTTTCTTTTTCGATAAGAGTAAATTGATATCAGATATGTTCGCAGGCCTTTCGTTTCATGCGAATATACGATAGGCTTGCCGGATTGTTTCATACCAATATTACCGCAAGATGTGGCTTTACAGGATTATTAGAAATTGTTTCTTTTAATTCCAGGAGGATGGTATCAGCAATAGGTTTTCAAGCAAGAATCATATCATTAATAATAATAGATAAATATAGAAGAAGTATAGATAAATTCTTTTAAAATGAAAGTCAGAGAACAACAAAACCTGGCGAATGCCAGGTTAAGGGGAGTTCCTATCGTTCCTTATTGAACACTAGGAACTTGGAGATATTGGTAGATTTCTTTTCGAAAGCCGTTTGCGGATTTTTTTCCACCAAGCGCCTTGCGGGCATCGGGTGTAAATTTGATCTCACTTGATACTGGTGTTGGAAGTCCCTTCATTTGCGAGCGGATATATTCCGCTGCTTCTTGAGAATTTCTCCCGATTACAGCAACACAACTCAGAATTATCATAGAATAGTCTCCTGCCAACTTTATGAAAGCCTCTCTAGAGAAGAGAAGTAAGCTTCATTGAAGTTTGGTTCTGACAAGGTATTGATTTTTTAATTCTTGTCAAATAAATTATTTATCCTATAAAATAAGAATGTTTCTCATTTAATGAATAGTAGGTGGAATAAAATATTCATCTCAAAGTTCGATTTCTGGTATTCATTTTCCAGTATAGGTTGATTGATGTTCTCAGAAATATATATTTGCCTTATCGCTTGGGGGTCACATGTAATATCCTGTTTGTCTGAGTATTTTTGCAACTCGTCCATTAAATGCACTCGCTGATTCGGGTGTAATGCCAACTATTAGTCGGTATTGGTGCTTATAGGCCATAGTTTCTAAGAAACTTTGGATCTGTTCTCCGATTCCACTATTTTTTCGAGTATGATCCATTTCTATCGCATTTGGAGGAACTATAATGGCTTTCATACTTGGGTGTACAATGTAATGAAAACTGACAAGTTCATCGTTTGATGTGAGCTTATAAATACTCGCATCCTGGATATCTGGCATATCTATTAAATGATGTGCAAAGCTTCGATGAACAGTTCCTCTTTGAAACATAAGTTCTTTTCCATCATGAGTTTCTACTCGAAATAAAAGGGGTTCATGGATATTATGAAAATTCTCCTTTGATTCTAGGTGCATATGAATATTTATAAGAAACATATAATAAAACTATCGTACCTCTATTTCCTTTTTTTGTAAAGGAAACGAGAGGATTTTTCTATATGAAAACTATTCTCATTTTTTCTTGCATTCTATTAGGCTTTTTTATATAATTCCCCTACTTATTTTCTACTTCAATATATGCAACATATACTCCCATCTCTTCCATATACACTTGATGCACTTGCACCTTATATATCAAAAGAAACTCTTGAATACCATTATGGAAAGCATCATCAGGCCTATGTAGATAATTTGAATAAGCTTATTCCTGGTACAGAATTTGAATCCCTTTCTCTTGAAGAGATTATTCGTACTGCACAAGGTGGTATTTTTAATAATGCTGCACAAGTCTGGAATCATACTTTCTATTTTGAAGCTTTGACTCCAGCAGAAAATATGCCGAAAAATCCTCCTGCACCAGGTGAAAGTAGTCTCTATGATGCTATTACTGAAAAGTGGGGCGGAGGAATGGAATTCGTTGCCGAATTTAATAAAATTGCTCTTGCTACATTTGGATCTGGTTGGACATGGCTTGTGAAGAAATCAGATGGTTCTCTTGATATTATCTCCACATCAAATGCACAAACACCACTTACATCAGAAAATATACCACTTCTTACCTGCGATGTTTGGGAGCATGCCTACTATATTGATTATAGAAATGCTCGTGCAAAGTATTTAGAAAATTTTTGGCATCTCGTAAATTGGAAAAAAGTTGAAGAACGTTATACGAAATAATAAAATCCCCTCGTAAAGAGGGGATTTTATTATTTTGAGTCAGATTTGAATTACTCAGAAACAGCAATATTGATAGCCTTAGGCTTTCCATCACGTCCAGTTTGAATTTCATATTCGATAACATCACCTTCATGGAGATCATTGTATGCATCAATTCCACCCGCGCATCCGGAAAAGTGAAAGAATACATCTTGTCCTCCTTCAGATGGAGTTACAAAACCAAATCATTTTTCACGAAAGCGTTCAATAACTTTAACAGTACCCTGCATAATAAAAAAGAAAAAAGTATAACAAGAAACCAAAAAGATTCCTTGTTAGAATTGTATGGGGAAGAAGGAAAAAAGCAAAAAGAAATGAATTGTCTACTTTCCTTCTTTTTTAAGTGTAAGAATCTTTGTTATGAAGATAACAATGATAGCAATAAGAAGAAAAAGAAGAACTTTTCCTATTCTATCGAGAAAAATTGCCGCTATTCAAAAGAAAAACGCGAGTGTATAAATAAAAGACCGTATAGTAGTTGTATTAAGACCTATTTGCATGAGTCTATAGTGAAGATGATGAATTTTATCTCATTTCAGGGGATTTTTTCAATTATAGATTCGAAGTGCTATTACGTATATTGCATCAATAAAATAAATTCCAAGGACACTTGATGCAGTGGCTATTTTTCCTCCTGCAATAATTGCAAGTGTAGCGATTATGAAACCTAAAAACATTGTACCTGAATCTCCCATGATACCTTTTCTTGTAATGTCATAATAGGTTAACAGTATGACGGAAGGTATGAGAATCATAAGGGTTCGAAGTACAAACTTTGAATTTTCTTGTGATGCAAGGGAAGTATCGATGAGATAGAGTTTTATGGAAAGTACAGCAACAATGATGAGTGTTATAACAGAGAGTCCTCACGTAAGACCAGGAACCCCATCTGACCAATTGAGGGAATTAAATACAAGAACATACCAAATAATCGTAAAAATGAGAGGTACCCAATATATTGTAAAGGTATCAGAAATATGCCATGCCCATTGAGAGAGTTCTATAATATCTTTTCCTGGTAAGAATCCTCCAAGAATATTACTCATGTAACTTATTTTTATACTCGTAATACCAATGACTGCACCAATAAATATTTGAAAAAAGAGTCGAATGAGTGGATGTACTGAAAACCAACTTCGATCAATCGTATCAAGATCATCAATAAAGCTAATAATTGCAATACAAGTCGCCAATATGAGGAGTATATAATATTTTCTTTCCCATATACTGTGGAGATCAATATTTGTAAAAACAAAAAGAGAAAGAATGAAAAAATTCAGAAAAACAAATATACCAATTCCATATGGGGCAGGAGCTCTTTTTCATTCTGCTGGGTATCGTTCTGGATGATCAAGAATATGAGCTTTTTTTAGTCCAAAAATTCCAAACTGCATAATAAGATATGAACTTACGCATGAAGTAAGGAATAATAGTATAAGCTCAAGAAAGAAATTCATAGGACTATTATGTTAGAGGGAAGAGGATTTTTCTTTTCGTTTTTGTTCTTTTTTCTCTATTTTTTCGCGAATTTCCTCTTCCTTTGCTTTCATATAATCTTTAAATTGTTCACGTCGAAAAAAATAGGTATAGAGTGCAAAACATACTATGATTGCAAGCATAATTTTTTCGAGATTATCCAAAATAATTTCATAATTCTTTGCAAAGAAAATTCCAATACCAATTATAGTACAGGCCCATAAAATAGATCAGAGGGTATTATAGAGCCAGAATTTTTTTTCATTCATTCCTCCAGATCAGGCAATAAAAGGTACAAAAGCACGGGTAAAATTATTAAATTTTCCAAGTATAACGTACCATGGACCATTCTTTTTCGTTTGATTTTCAAGTATTCGAGCCTCAGTTTTTCCTATTCAAAACCAATCACCATATTCTTCAATAAAATCGTGTCCATATCGTGCCCCGAGCCAATAGCCTATATAATTTCCCATCATAGCACCAATAATAGCAAGACTAATAACTCCAGGTAAATGTTCTCGTCCAAAAAATCCCCCAACAAGAATCATGATATTCATTCCAGGAAGTACAGTTCCAATTACTGGAAGGGACTCAATCAGAGCACTCAAAAAAGCTATAAGATAATTCCATTCTCCGATATGTTCGATGAGATCTTTTATCCAAAGAATGGCCAATTTTATCCAGTCTGCATGAAATATCGAGATAAGGGCAATAACAAACGTAAGAATTGCGAGACTTATAGTAAGTATTTTTGCAAGTATTTTGGTAAGACTCATAAGATGTGGATGCTAAATAAGGGTAATGTAAAAGCTATCTGATGCATACTATAGAAAAAGAACATATGAGCAAGCATGAAATATCTTTTTTTGTGTCTTATACTTGTCTTTTACTTATAATTTGTGAATTATAATATATCATTCATTAATAAATAATATTAGCAATATACAATTCTTTGGAAGAGGGGATAAAATTATGTTACAATCATCTCAATACTGTTTTTTATGAAGTTTTCTTTTCTTTCATTTCTTCATCTTGGGTTTTGTATTTTTCTTTGGATATTTTCCTCCTCTATTTTTTCTGGCTTTGCTTTTTTAAATAGTTTTGCATATGGAAATATTTCTGGAGTATTTGTTTCATGAGAATCAAATATTTCATGAGAAATATACTATGAAGGGTCATTCTCTTGACATATTTATGAACGAAAAGAATTGAATGGGAATGTTTTCCTTGCTTCTGAATGAGGGATTTATAAGAGCAGTGACTTTTGACGAACGTGGCATCAGTCTATTCAGATTATAAGTAATGAAGTTCAGATTGAATGAGTTCAGCGTATTCAAGAAGAAGTAAGAAATACACTTTTTTGATTCTGAAGAAATGGGTTATTTCTTTCACTCAATGGCGGGTATATTTGGACAAAAATCTACTCATCTTCGGTTTCTGCATTTTGATTTGGACCAAGTATTTCCTGAGAAACTATTATCTCTTGAGAAGTTACCATCTCTTGAGAAGCTTATATCTGGTATGATGATGGAATATGTGGACAACTCTACCGATCAAGTAATATTGGTGCCAGTTGGGAATTACTTCAACCGTGTATTATTCGATTCAATATCTGAAATGATTTCCTTTCAAAAACACTTTGGATAGATCCTATTGATCGTTGACACCTCTTTATACGTTGGGGTGAGTTATATGAATCATTTGATGGAGGAGAGACTTTGATTGCTGTTGAAAATTTTGTTCTTGAAAGCCCAGCACTCCATGATCCATATTGGATGCAAGTATATGCAAATGAATCTCTCTATTGAGTTATAGGAGAAAAATATAGAACGATTTGAAAAAATCCTCAATAATTATTGAGGATTTTTTTTATCTTTCTGGAGGGGAACAAGGGCATATATGAGAAGTATAAAATGAGAAATAACAGGTATATTGAATATAAAAAATCCAATAAACAAGAGAATGCTATCCCTCTTTTCCTTGGAGGTATATCGCAATGGAATTCAAAGAGCAATAATGAACCAGATGAGTCCAAATATTCAAAATGAGAACCAGATATCGAGAAATATATTATGAGCCGAATCAAGTGTGTCAGATGCTTGAATATATTTTTTGAGATTTTCATTCCTATGGTCATTTCTTGATGTATAAGATGCCATACTATCTGGTCAGTTTCAGAAAAAAAGAATTCTTGGATTTTGTATAATCTGCTCAGTTGTATTTTCCCAGATAGCAAATCGTGTCTGTAATGATAGTATTTTTTCCTGAAAAATATCGTATTTCCATACAATAATAGAAGAAAATAGACTGAAAAGTATGCTCCAAATGATGAATTGAGTCTTTTGTTTTTTACAAAAATGAGCTATAAATATATGAAGACTATAGAGTCCTAGAAGAATTATACCAGTAACACTTCCAGTAGCACAGATTACACCTGAAAATAGAATATATATCCAAAAGTGTGTTATTTTTGGAAATCCTGCGGTAAATATAAATGGAACTATCATAAGGAGATATCCTGCAAGATAATTTGGATTTCAGAGAGTTCCAAATATTCGAGATATATCCCAGCCTCCATGTGAATATTTTTGCTGAAGCGGATCTCATCCAAGAAGTTGAAGAATTGCTACACTGCTTACCAGTATCCCAGTAACAAGAATTCATTTTTTTATATTAGAATCAATTTTCTTATGTATATGCCAACTCAGCAACAAAAAAAAGATTATACCACTTCCATAATAGAGCGTGCCGTGGTACTTCTCATAGGTTCCTATGAGATCGATGGGATATGGTAGGGTATTAAGATATATTCCGAAACATCAGAGAATGATTCAGACAAGTAAGAATATATCTCGATTCTTTTTAAATTGTATTTCTGATCGTGCGTAGAGAAATCAACAAAAGAGAGCATATATTAGGAGTATAAAAAATGTCTGTACCTTTATTCGCTCGTAGGATGATGGGATGTTTGGCATAAAACCAAAGTAGATTCCTATATGCGAAAATATGAATGGAACAATGACGAATGGAAGAATCAGTGCGAGTTGCATAATAAAAAAACAGATACCAATAAGGTATCCGTTTTTTATGAAGAATCAAGCTAGAGGGCAAGTTTCGTTGTAACATCATGAACGATAGTTCCAGTATCTATACGACGAATTTCTTTTGCAAGATGTTTTTCCGTCTTCTTTCGTTCTCAGATACGATCTTGGAGTATATCCCATGTTCCATTCTTTTCAGCTATCGTATTGGCAAGTTCAAGAAGAACGGAAAGATGGCTTTGTTCACTCCTGAGACGTTCTTTATATGATTGAGCAGTTTGGTAGACAGGATGATGTTCGATAGATTCTCGAATAAGATGGCGAATTCATTTTTCAATATACTCCTGTATTCGTTCATTTGTTCTTTTTTGTCCCGTTGATACTTTATGTTCTTTTCAGAGACAACGCTTTACTACATCTTCTTCAGATTCAATTCCAGAGAATACTTTATTCAGTTGTGTCCCAAGTGTATCTATTTCCTCATCAAGTCGAGAAATATCCTTTCAGAGAAGTTCAATCTCTACATCGAGCTCACTCACATCTGTACTGAGTCGAGCCTGGAGACGTTTCTTTTTTCTCGCATTGATAGTAGGATCGGTAATTTCACTTTGTGCATCATTGACACGATTGAGTTTGTCTGTCTTCTGCTTCTGTTGTGATTTTTTCATATCACGTTGTTTTTCAAGTTCTTTGATATGACGAGATATGGCAATTCATCGTTTGAGTTCTCCAATTACTCCTGAATGAAGCTGATGATAGATAGTTTCATTGAGGTGTTCTGTTTTCTGAGTAAGTGTTTCAGCTATTGTATCAACTCATTGCTTGAGTTCAAGAATCTGGGTACGAATGGCTTTATGCTCTTTTGAATTTTCTTGTGTTGGTATCTCACTTATTCTTTCTTCTTTTATTCGCTTATTTCCAGGTTCTTTTGATGTTTTTTTTACTTGAGTACGTACAGGAACTCTATTCTTTCTATCTGCAAGTACTTTTTGCTTGATTATGCTTTCGAGCGTTTCAGATCATGTTTGAATACTCGCTATTCTTTCGATTAAGTGTGTACGTCGTCATTCGAGATCCCCTCGGTGATTTTCTTTATCGGTTGCATCTTTATTTGCAAAGTCTCCATCAATATGTTCAAGAGCATCCTCGATGAGTGCTAATTCACTTTCAAGGATTTCTTTTGTTTCTAGATTACTAATATGAGTTATTCCTGCATGATCATGTCTTCAAAGAAGTAAAGATTTTACTTGTGCATTAAACTCACGTAGAAGTGATGAAGATTTTCATTGACGTATTATAATCTCCTCATTAATATCTGGAACTACAATATTATTTTCTTGATAGTTATTATCAATAAGTGTATTTTTCAGTTTTTTTGATGATACCGTGATATCTCCATGTACTACAATGATTTTTGAATCCTTTCGAAATTTGATAGCTTCCAAGAAAACTAGAAGGTCTTCTTCATCAGCATGTCATGAAAGAAATGTAAAATTCTTCATCTGTGCATTAATAGTGGTGGGGTTCCCAGAGATGGTGACTTGTTCTTTTACGGTAGGATGTTCAGGGATTCCATCTTGCTTTATTTTTTTTGGTCCTGCCAGTTGATGTCCAAGAGTTCATTCCGCAAGGTATCCAGGAAAGTAAAAGGCTGATTGCTGATCTTTTGCCCATGCCGAAAGATATGATACGATAGGACCTCAGTTCGCCATTCCGGAAGCGGTTATAATAATTTTTTTAGAAGTATCCCCAGTATCACGCATGAGAGAATCTCTTTCATCACCAGTTGTAACAGGAATATAATTTCCATTGGCTGGATTGAGACAATCTATAAACTCCTCAAGGAATTTTTTTTCACGTTCAATATAATCATCTCCCACTGCTCGTCGTATTGATTCCTGGTGTGGTGTTTTGAGTTCAGCCAGGGTACGCCGTGCTTCCGTTATATATGCTTGAATATAAGCGAGTCACATGGGTGAATCTACATATATTGGAGCATCGATTTTTCACTCTTTCTTGAGTGAAACCACTCGAAAGAGCATATTTTGAAGTCTATCAAGAGAAAAACATGCATGAATCACTCGATTATAGGCTTTTCGCTCACTGGTATCCTTAAAAGCATTTACCAGTGAATCTTCATACTCACCTCGTCCCTCCTCGAATTTATCACGTACCTTTCCTCCATAGGTTGATTCAATTACAACTGCATCGATCGGATCATTATTCGGAGGAGTTGGTACTCCATTAATATGAAGATCCCATTTATACGAACCAATATCTCCAGAAAATAGTACCTTATGTGGTTTTCCTGCTTCATCCTTAATTTCATAGAGTGCCATAGCACTTCCGATAATATGTCCAGCATTATAAAATCGGAGATTTACCTTTCATGGAACGAGTTCTTTCCATCCATCGGCAATAGTTTGCGTTTCTATATGAGCAATAGTTCTTTCAACATCTTCCATAACAAAGGCAGGAGATGAGGGAGCGAGTCTATCTTCCCATTTTTCATCAATATCAATAATATCATATTTTACCTTGAGAAGTTCTTTAGCAGTTTCATAACGATCTTTTCGAGAAGCCTCATTGCTTTTTCGAAGGCTTTGTCCAGAAGATGTTTTAGGTGATGTACTTGTTTTAAAACTTCGTACGGTATATATGAGTTTATTAATATCTTTCCGTGCTTCTTCAAATTTTACCATAGCACGAGTATAAAATTCCATCTGAATCTTTGCTGCATCCTTTAAAGCTACTTCTGCTGCACGCTTTGTTCCTGGAGTTGCAATAATTCTTCCGGCGTAGGTTTTTCCACCAGTAAACAGTCTTGCCAAATCTCCGATATGATCCATATGTGGATGAGTCAGAACGATGAAATTCGTTCCATCGGCAATATGTTCTATATTTCTCTCAAGTACCCCAGTTCATTGGTATCCCCCACAATCATTGAGAATTCGTATGGCAGAATCTTGACATCCGATAGCCAATTCATGACAGGATGCGGTAAGATTTCTTTCTGTAGCACCATTCGCATCACTTTTTCCGATTCCACCATGGGAAATAATGGATATTCCAACCTTATTCGCACCCTCAGTTTGTCTTGGCATATAGGAATTATATTAAATGTTTCTATAAAATACATACTAAATGCACATTTGCAAATTAATTTTATAATTTATAAAATATATAGAAAAAAACCAGTGAAATACTGGTTTTTTTCTAGGAAGAAATAGAATTTTATTCTGCTTTCTTTTCTTCTTTTGGAAGTGGTCTTCCAAGTATAATGCGTTCTATGTGACTTCGTTTAATACCTGTAATAGTCAGGAATTCTTGAACAAAAAATACTTCGGATTCTGTTTTTGGAATATTCATAAGAGTGTCAATCTTTGAACGGTCATATTTTTCTTGATTCTTTCGTCGTTTGTTCTTCCAGAGCTCCTCTTGTCGCATCGTGCTCGTAAGAATAGAATGGAGTATCTTGGGTACATTATTGTATTCTTTCTTCTCTTCTGCAAGATTTCCAAGTATTTCAAGTATTTCATTCCGGAGTCGAGTACAGGTTTCATCGGAAAGATGCTTATTTCCTCTTGCATTCGCAACAAGATTTGCAACTCGAGCTCGTACTTTGTATACCTTATTTCTCCATTTTCTCGCGATACTTGATACATTTATTTCACTTGATGGAATCGTATCGACTCAAGAAGGCATTGTGTTCATATCTTGTAAAATTAAAGATATATCATATATGATTATATCCGTTGAATGGAGAATGCAAATATTTGTTTATTTGCAAATAGTACATAATAAAAAACACTCCAGATTGGAGTGTTTTTTATTATGCAACAAGCATTTTAAGGGCAATAGGATTAAAAAGAAAAAAGTATCAGAGTATAAGCATGATAAGTCCTCCTATAGCAAGACAATATCTGGTATATTTTGTCGTGAGATGAAGGTATTGAAATGCATACAGTGCAATCCCAAATACAATAAAATCATCAAACATATAGAAGAGTGTATAGACTGATATATACATTTGCTTCATCATAAAAGTGATTGGACTCATTTCGAGGAGTTTTGTAAATGCTTGAGGAATTCAGACAGAACAGGCAAACTCAATAATATTCACCGAGAAGGCAATTCCAATCGTTGTAAAAAATATTCCAATCGTCATTGGGGCATTGACGATTGATTTGATTTTTTCAGTTGTTTTTCGTTTATGTTCAGTCGACGTTACTTTGCATTCTCCATCTTTATTGGTCCAGAATTCATAGAGAAAATACAGTCCAGCAGCCACAGAAATAAATCCAATTAAAGGAGTAACGATATGATCGAGCTTTACAAAATCCCATGTTTTATACCAGGCGTTGAGGATAGCAAAGTACATGATTGCTTCCGCAAAAATAAAAATTCCCGCAATTTGAAACATCTTTTTCCGAGACCCAGTTTGTGCCAGGATAGTAAGAAACATAACTAGCACCCACATGGCACATGGATTAAATCCATCTACAAATCCAAGAAGACTTGCAAGGACAAGAAGGGAATAGTCTTTGAGATTAATAGCTCCCATCCAGGGTATATTTACATAAACACCAGTTGGGTCGTAAGAACAGCCTTCTGTTTCAGAACAAGCTTCCCCTCATTTTTGTTTTACAGGAGAAATTATATTATTTTCAAAATAAGAACTTCCAGTGAATGTCTTAGTGGCATGTTCAATAATTTTTCCAGTTGTTTCTCCATCCTGAAATCCCTCAATAATTGTATTGCCAATAAGTATAATTGGCGTCGCCTTTGCTATACCGTTTTTTTCAGTAAAAGATTCATAGAGGGTATAGTTTTTCGGATCTTCTAACATGTAATATTTTGGCTGGATACTCCCAGTGAATGTTGTTTTGAGATATGCCTCAAGTGCAATACAGTGAACACAGTCTTTTCTTGCAAATACAGAAAATTCGAGCGTAGAAGGCTTCTGTATTGTAGCATGAGATTGTTGACTTCATGTTGAAATTATAGAAATTCCAGTACTCGCAAAGACAGTGTGGGTCGAAATGAAAAATAGAAAAAAGACCGAAATAAAAATACGCATAAGAAATAGAAAAAGAATAAAATAAAAATATGCTTCATTCTTACACCTGTATTTTGGTAATTCCGATATACGTATCACAATAGAAGTTTGTATGAAAGGTGTAGGTATTATTTTTTGTATGGTATACGTATTCTCATGGAAGAAGAGAATATCGAGGACAACATCGAGACCATCATTGATATCCACTTGGAAGAGGTGAATATTGACCGTGTGAATTCTTTTCGATAGTTGTTGTGGTATTTTGACAGGTTATTTTCTCTGTTATAGGATCTTCTATGCATTGTATATGTTCGCCACATTGAAGTAGGGAAAAAGTATCTCTCTGTATAGAAATTCAAACATCTTGAAACACTCATGCGAATGCAAGAGGGGCAAGAAGTATTATGAGTATGAAACTGGAAAATATTCGTGCAAACATGGATTGAGTATAAGTATCTTTTGAAAAAGTAAATGCTTTCCTGGTATGAATTTTGTAACTAAGTAGTAGAGTTTAGTTGACAAATTATATATAATATTCTTGACTTATCTTCATAGTTCTATATTTTCTCTGTATGATAAAAGATGTACCATCAATGATAGAGGAGGAGATTTCCCGACTCAATGTATTTGATAAAAACCCATCAATGGATGATATTCATACATTATTTATGATTATTCATCATGTGGAGGAATTTTTACATGCGCAGAAGAAAGAAATCTCAGTCGATACACTCCAATATAATATCCCTTTTTGGGTTCAGGCGATTCTTCGTAAGCCAAATATCGGACTTCGTGTGGATGATCCAGAACAGGTTTTATATGAAGTAAAACCAAATACTCCACTGCCATTTCTGAATAATAAACTGCTTGATGCTCTTATTTCTTTATTTCCAGATAGGGTTCTTTGGAGTCTTTTTATAAAAAATCTTTCCGATATTGCCCATGATTTTCGCTCCAATTCAGAGGCAATTTTATCTGCAGGTGATAAGAAACATTGTGTTGTTCTCTCAAATCATGCAACTTGGTTAAATCTTCCGCTGATAGCCTATTGCCTTCATGAATTTGTTGGCATTCCTCGAGAAGATATCTATATTCTTCTTGGTCCTGCCATTACGACGAATGCATTTTGAATGGCAGGATCCAATCGATTTGCGAATATTATAAAAACCGTTCCAGATACTCCACGGGGAAATATTGATTACCCTGGGGTTGAGCTGATTCGAAAACGAGCTCTCCGAACTGTCTTAAAACTGATTCGAAGTGAAGATGTAGAGAGAAAATATATTCTCGTAGCTCCTTCGTGAACTACTGACTCTTATGACTGAAAAAATGGAGGATTTCAATTGATTCATCCGAGTCAGGGAACAAAGGATTTTATATCACTCCTTTCATCGCAAACATCACAAATGATCATATGAGTGAATGATTATGCGGTATATCCTGGGAATGCTCATCTGAAGCGAGGTGATGTACTTGTAGATATTGTTCCTCCGGTAGATCAGAATAATCTCCACTTATTACCAAGAAGTGTTATAGATATGAATGGAAAAACAATAGCTAAGTGGAAGTAATATTCTATCAGCGAGCTCGTCCAATCATACAACTGATATAACTTTTCGCAGTGGTAAGTATATTTTTCGCAGCGATAGAATCCTTTTCGGGATATCCTATTTTTTCGAGTGTCTGTATGATGCGTGTTTTATCTCATTCAAATGAAATAGTTTGCTCTTCACGATTGATATGAATATTGGTTGCACCAGCTCAGCTCAGTGCGTCTTGAATGGTATTTTCACAACCATGGCACTTAATATTCGTAACAGTGAGAGTGTGCATGGATTTAAAAAAGAGAAATAATAGAGGTAGTATCATCCTTTTTAAGTATTTTCCTACACTACATATATTGACAAATAATATATCACACTTTTAATTTGACAATACAAGCTTTTTTTATATCGTATTTCCACTTTCAAGATTTTCGCCAATAGTGGTCGGAAGCTACGAAAGAAAGGGGAATGATATGATGAAAAAACTGCTCGCTCAATTTTTCTGCGGCATGGTTGGACGTGAGGCCAAGCTTGATATCGTTCGTCCACATATCAGTGTGGATGTGACAATTGCCATGCATGCTCAATTCCGAGGTGTTAAATCACTGGAAGAGAAGATCGCCTGGCTTCAGAAAGATTTTTCCGAACAAGTTAGGCGCTTTCAGTCGGAGGCATCTGCTGACATGACCGAAAGTAATCGTGTACTTATTGCTGATTTGGCAGCGAAAACCCCGAAAAAAGGGGAAGATGCCAACTGGAGTGAAGAACTCCGTGTTGCTGTTTGGAAACATCGCAACCGTACTGCCAATCGCCTGGTCCATGAATTGCAAAATCAGGTGGTCAGCCTGATTGACCATATCGAAGGGAAGCGCTACGATGAGGCTGAAGCGCAAGCTGATGCCAACGGTGATACTGAAGTGTTCGTTGCCGAAGATCCGGCAGTTCGCACTGAAGCCCTCACCGGCGTTGCTCAAGTTTTGGTAAAAATCGCCGAAGCTCGCGGTAGCGAAGAAGGTGACGATACTGTGGTTGTTGCACCCGAAGCTCCCGCTTCGGACGACACTGTGGCCGTCATTGACTTGGTGGCTGATTCAGGAGCTCCCGCTCCCGAAGTCATCGAAATCATTGCTCCCGAAGTACTCGTGCAGGAAGTGGCACCCATTGCCGAACTGCCCGTTGAAGTTGAAGCTCCTGCTCAGACTGCAGCTCCAGAACCTCTGGAATCCGCTGCTGCCTGACGGTATCTTTATTCCTCTCAATCAAAGGCTCACCTCGTGTGAGCCTTTACCTTATTGTATTATGGAACCAACAGAACCCCATCTACCGATAGATACGAGTGATATTGTTCATCAGTCTGAACTCTATAAGACATATATACTCCCACAGGAGGATGATTTTTTATCGTGTATGACAGATATTCGTTCTCATGTAGATGAGTTACTTCTTTCTGTACAGGCGGAACATTGGCATGAGAATCCATTTGTTACTCGAGAAGATGCAGAAATGGGGGATGTCTCAAATCTCTTCTTGTATCCAGATAAAAATTGTTTCCTTATCGTGAAATTTTTTCGGATGATTTTCGATGAAGTTTTGCGAGAATGAAACTATGGGTATATCGAACAGTTTCTCCAAAATGGAGGTATTTTACAACGTTCTTGGGGATGATATCAAGCCTCGAATGGATCTGATTATCTTCAGAATTTCTTTCAAGTAGGTGATAGGGTACTTGATGTGGCATATGAAGAAATGGAACAAGAGAGAAATATTTCCGTTCATATAACTCCGATTCAGGTTGGAAAATATATAAATTTTCATACACTCGAGTCATATAAAAGTGCTGTCGAGTCATACTATCAGGATTATTCGATCTATTCAATGATAGGAATACTCTGAAAATATGCATTCTTCCATCCTTTTCTTTCACGGCATATTACAAGCGGATATATCATGCATACACCTACTGATTTTCCATTTCATCCGAGTGAGATTTGTGCATTTCTTACCCAAGAGAAACAAGATCAGATTCCAGAATTAGTTCGAGAAGAGCTCATTTCTATCGTATCCACGATACTTGCTTTCGAAACCTATACTGAACTGGAATGATTTTTCTTACAGTATATCCACAATGTTCTCTTATGAGAGTTGAGGGAGCCTGGAAGAGAAGTATTTGAATCGATGGAACAGCGAGTTCAAAGTATTGCACAAGAAGAAGGGATTTCATACGAACAATGTTATGGTGAACATGCGAGTGATATTGCTGGAGTCTTAGCTCGGATATATGACATGCAATATGACAGGAATTATTTTCGTCGTACTGGGAAAGTATTCGTCCCAACAAGAACATAGATTGACAAATATATAAAAGTATATATTATAATAATACCAAGAAATTGGAACATCCTGTTTGGAAGAATCTCATGTGAGATTCACAGTGATGTAAGGGGATATAAAAATGGCTTTTGGTCTAGCAATTGGTCTTGTGATTGATCTCGGTGGACTTATCGGACAAGGGGAAACAGCTCCTGGAACCGTGGATTCCTCGTCTGATGGAGGAGGGGGTGCATTGGAAAGTCTTGCAGATAGTATCGGCGGCATCGTCGATGAACGTCGCATGATTCAGGTACCACTTCGCAATATTCCGAGGGCAATCAAAGTCCTCCGTTCGACTCCACTCTTACTTCCGTCGCTTGCGATGGCGGCAACAGCAGAGAAGGCAGGGGATACACCGTTCTACCGTCACATCGCTCTCTATATCGGTCCTATCCTGAGTCTCGGTTTCTTCTATGGAACGGCTGGTATCTGCTTCGGCGGATTCGGTTGCTTCGCAGGAGGTGGCGGACTCAAGTTCGGGAATTTTGGTATCGGTGTCCTGTTTCCTATCTTGAAAATGTGGTAACCGAACCATCCCACAAAAAATCCCTTCCGTGAAAACGGAGGGGATTTTAATATCAATTCCTTATTTGCAAGGAGATGTAATATATGATACACTCAAAGTTAGATACGAATCGATAGCATATATTTATGGAAACAGGTATTTTACATGAAACACTTTCTCATGATGAATGTAAGAGAATACAGAGAGTATTACAATTATTTCCTGTAGATACGAGAAATCATCCAGAAAGATTAAAAAATATACTCAAGCAGCTCGGTTGATCTCTTTTTAAAGTAACTCATTCTGAAGATCCAGTAAGTTATAATGGACTTAATAACTTTGTAAAATCCAAACAGGCTATTGAATCGCTATTTGGAATCAAAAATATCAAACCACTTCATATTACTTCAATAGTTCAGGAATACTGAAAATTTCTACTTCCTGATGGCTCCTTGTCTGATCAGAAGACAGATATTTTTTCCCTCACATCTGATTCAAATGTATATTTATTAGAATGACGAGATAGTATTCTCAAACTATATTTTCGGTGTGGAGAAGAAGAAATAAGAAACTATCATCAATTTCATAATCAAATAGCCAAACAAGAGTATATTATTTCACACGAAGGACAAATTGATAACAGAGTATTTCATACAATACGTGTCCAACTTGATCCTCTGTTATCTGATTGAGTGATTGGCACTGAGAGTTCTTCAATCTCGGTTCTTCCATATTCGAATCATGCAAATCTCAGGCAATTCAATATACAAAAGAATGCACCATTTCTAAACATGATTATGCAGGAAATTCAAAAGAGAAATTGATTGACTACTTTTCCTGAAACAGTAGATCCTATGAATGTTCAGTTTATTTGACTCGATGATTGAGTGCTTTCTTTAAAAATAACAGATCTCGCCGATGATCTCGTAGAATTTCTTTATGATCAGAATTTACTTTCCTTGAGAAACAAACAATCTAAACTTCTTCAAGAATTTTTCAAATGAATACTATTGAGAACTTTAATGTAATTTTTAATAAAATCCCTTCCAAATAATCGGAAGGGATTTTAATTTGTAGAGATTATAAACTTTTACTCTCTATCTCCATCTGTGCACGTTCGATGAAGTCATTTACTCGTTCTGTGGTTTGTTCTTTTGTCTTATAGTTTCGGACAGCGAGACTTCCAGAGTTCATCTCTTGTTCACCAACCACGAGGATATAGTTGATATGAGCGGTTTCTGCATTTCGTACTTTCTTGTTGAGTCCATCATTAGAATCATCGATACTTACACGAATTCCAGCACTTTTGAGCTTGCGATAGACTTCATCTGCATATCCGACGAATGCTTCACCGACGGGGATAACCGTTGCCTGTACAGGAGCAATCCAGAGTGGAAATGTTCCTGCAAAGTGTTCGATCATGATACCCATGAAGCGTTCGAGACTTCCACTGATAGCACGGTGGATAACTACGGGACGTTCTGCTTCTCATTTTTCATTGGTAAATGAGAGTTCAAAACGATTTGGGAGGTTGAAATCACACTGAATAGTAGCAAGTTGCCATTCACGACCGATAGCATCCTTGAACATGAAGTCGAGTTTTGGTCCATAGAAGGCAGCTTCTCCTTCCATGCGCTTGTAGTTAAGTCCATTGGCTTGTGCTGCTTCTTCGAGGGCTCATTCTGCTGTATTCCATACATCGTCTCCACCGAGGTACTTGTCAGGAGTTGCCGGGTCACGCACTGAGAGCGATACCCAGTATCCTTCGAGGAGTCCAAATGTCTTATAGAATTCCTTGATAATATTTACGATAGTGGATACTTCATCCTTGATCTGAGAAACACGACAGAAGAGGTGTCCATCATCTTGAGTAATCGCTCGAACACGAGTGAGCCCTGAGAGTTGTCCTGTTTTCTCATCACGGTATACGGTTGCAGGTTCAAAATATCGAATCGGCATATCACGGTATGAGAACTGATTATCTGCAAATATTTGCATGTGATGTGGACAGTTCATTGGTTTCAAGTGGAATTTTTCCTTACTTGTTCCACCGTATACAGAGAACATATCTTCGAGATAGTGTCCAGCATGTCCACTCGTGATATAGAGATCTTCTTTCGCGAGGTGCGGAGTCCATACTCGATCGTATCCTTTATCTTCATGGAGTTTCCAGAGATAGTCTTCGATCGCTTTTCGCATAATCATCCCCTTTGGTTGGATGAGGGGAAGTCCTGAGCCTACAAGCTCAGAGATGGTAAAAAGTTTCATCTTTTTCCCGATGATGCGATGATCGCGTTTCTTTGCTTCCTCAAGCATTTTACTATGTGCATCGAGTTCTTCACGGGTATCAAAGGCAAATGCATAGATACGAGTGAGCATCTTCTTGGATGCATCACCACGCCAGTAAGCTCCAGCGATTTTGTCGAGTTTGAATGCATTTTCATCGAGTTCTTTTGTATTCTCTACGTGAGGCCCCTGACACATATCGATGAATGTTGACATTGTGAAATCAACTCCTGAAAGTTTGAGTGCTTCATAGAACGCGTCACCTTTTTGCTTGGATGCATTTACATAGAATCCAAGTTTTGTTTCTCATTTTGCCTTAAGATCTTCTGCCATCTCGACTTTGTAGGTTTCACCGAGACTCTTGAGGAATGCAATTGCTTCATCGATAGCAACATCTACTCGAACAAATGATTGATTCTGCTTGATGATATTCTTCATCTTTTTTTCGATTTCCTTGAGTTGTTCTTCTCCGATAAGGATATCACCGAAGTCAAAATCATAGTAGAAACCAGTATCAATATCTGGTCCGATAGCTGCCTGAACAGACTGTCCATAGATGGATTTTACGGCTTGCGCCATCACATGAGAAAGTGAGTGTCGCTTTGTAGAGATAGGGAATGACATAGAGTTATTTATTATTAAGAATTATTTTGCAGGCTCACACCATTGTTTGCTGCCCATAGTTTTATTCATATTCATGGTAAAGCCTGCTTTACATTTTCCATTGGTAACTTCCTCGAAGTTGTTTACTTCCATATGTTTGACGGATGTTATACATCATCACTTTTCATATTCTGGAAGATTATTACATCCTTTTAGACGTATTTCGTAGTATGTATTTTTCACACTTTTTTCGTTTGAACAACCTGAAAAAGTGAGTACAAGGAGAGTAAATATAATAATAAGAGATGGATTCATAAATTACTGCATTATATAAAGAAAGCCCATGAAAACATAAGAAAGAAATCCCCAGAAAGTCATATTTTCCTCTGTTTTTCGGAGATAGATTCGATAGGATATCATAATAAACATAAGTCCAATGAAGAGTGGTAATCCCATTCAGAAAGCAGCAAGATAGCTTCCATCGAATAGAAGGAGAATTCCATAGAAGAAACTTCCAAGGAATAATATGAGCCCGATGATGTAGAGAAAAAAATTTCCGATAGCGCCTTTCATTATGTATTTGGGGTAAGACGAATTCTTTCCAAGAGTTGATAGACATGATCTGCGGTTCCGAGATCATATTTACAGAGAAGATATGAACGGATATCATCCATATTATCAAAATCTTCAAGGAGGGCAGTATCAATACCTTCGAGCGTTTCAGTGTGAGCCATATATGAAAAAGAGATAGAAATAAAAAACCCTTCCAGAGATACCGAGGAAGGGTTTATCAGATATGATAAAAAACCTACGATATCGTGAGGGATAATATATTCGTGCGCGTGTCCAGTTGTGCGACCATAATTTCGGTTGTGAATCGGATATAGGTATATCGTATGGAATTTTTCTATTTTGGCAAATTTTTGATTATATTTCTGTTCCGTGATACTATAAACAGAATATCCTATAATTGTTGTTTTATGTCGTGAAACTTTCCTACAGGAGATGTTGAGGTATGAGATATTAATTCCACGCTTCGTTTTATAAAACAATCAGCTTGAGTTATTTTATTACAAGAACTCCCAGCAGATTTATCGAGTATTTCTTATGTATTTGAAGATGAAAAAACATGAGAGACCATAAGCTTTGATGCATTTCTTGCACAGTTTCCGTATATTCAACAAACAAATTTTGCTTCACTCAAAAAAGAAAATGTAGGGGAAAATAGTCTTTTTGAAATCTATAAAACATATAACTTTTTATATGCACGATTTCAAAAGGCAAAAGAAAAATTAACAAAAAATTGATTTGAAATACAAGATATTTTAGAGGCTCTTATAAAAAGACTCACTGATCAGGTTATGGAGGCTGGAACTGGGCAAAGGAAACTAAAGAATGGAACGGTTGTTGGGCTTTCAAAATATTCAAATACAAAATATGAATTCATGAAGGTTCCATACTATGCTTTTGCCTGTGCGAACGTAAGCTTAGATACAGTAAAAATAAGAAACAAAGCTGGAACAATCTATACATTGAGAGGAGTTGATGACATGATGAATTCAACCAATGATGAGTGATGATTGTTTCTTCCAAATTCTATGGGAGTTTCTGCTTCTTTGATTGCCAATGATAATAAATGAAATCTTGTATTTATTGCTCAAGAAAGAAATAATGCTACAACATTAAGTCAAAATAATGCAAAATTTATATCTTCTGCGAGCGGTGCTGTTGATTTTAAATTATTTTCATCGTGAGAAAATCTGGACTTGCTCCATAATGCAGTTGGAGCAGAGGTAGAAGAGGAGTTATGAATAAATCCAATCCGATCGCAGCTCTCAAAAGAAACTCTTCATGCACGTACCAAATGATGAGTAGAAAGTATACTGGAAGGGAAGAGTGAATATCATAGGATTCATGCACTTGGTGATATTTTGAGTCAGGAATGAATGCAAATCCTTGGAAGAGAGTTATGATTGGATGCAAATCTTCTTCCTGCAGCCTTAGTTATGGAAGAAAAAAGGAGAAATCCTGAATTCATATTCTTATGAAAAGCAGGATATAGTGTACCTGATATTCAAAAATTCTGGCAAACTGCTGAATCAAGAGATGAATCATTGAGCATTCGATGAATTACTTATCAAGAAATCCTAGAAGAACTTGAAAATAGGAAAAATGGTTGAGAAAAGAAAATAGATGATCATTTCTTTATGTCGTATATTTGATTCTTAATGAAAACATCACAATAATTTTTTAATCTAAAAAAGAAAAGCGGACCCAGGGATGGGACCGCTTTACGAGTTTCCCTCAGGAAGCATCAGATATACTGAGCTTCAGGAGGAATAGGGACGAGACGATTGGTCAATTTCTGAAGGAAAATAACCGCGTCTTTATCGAGACGGATAAACCGCTTCGCGTATTCGACGATTTTGACTGTCATCGTGAGATGACATGTACAGATACCTCGAGCCCGAGCATGGTTCACCATGGCTTCTACATTGGTCATCGTGAGATGACTGATACTTCGGCATGCCCTACGGATAAACCGTGTGACAGGATCTTCGCGATAGCGTCGTTTATTCGACATTTTTATCCCCTTACACCCTTTCCGTCCATACCAGAGAAAAGATGTAGATTAGCATATGAGTACGGACAACGGGAGATTATTCCTTTTTTCTTCTTGTTGTCAAATAATTATGCAAGTACTTGTACAGACTCGATTATAATATCATTTCGAGGAACATCATCATGTCCAGCTCGATGTGTCGTATCTACTTTTTCGATCGCATCAATAATATTCATTCCTTCTGTAACCTTCCCAAATACCGTATATCCCCAACCCATTCCACTGGCACGAGTAAAATCAAGAAATCCATTATTTGCAGTGTTGATAAAAAATTGACTCGTTGCAGAGTGCGGATCATTGGTACGTGCCATTGCAATCGTTCCATGAGTATTCTTCAGACCATTTGCTCACTCATGTTCTATTGGGGCATGAGTTTTTTTATCAATCATTCCCACTTCAAGACCTCATCCTTGCACCATAAATCCAGGGATAACTCTATGGAATAATGTACCTGTGTAGTATCCTTCTTCTATATATCTGAGAAAATTCGTAACCGTATTGGGAGCGAGTATATCATCGAGTTCGAGTGTAAAAGCTCAGAGGTTAGTAGTGATTTGTACCGTTTTCATATGAAAAATGTTTATAAATAATTTCGCGCCTGAGTATATAGGGGATTCCTTTGTATGCAAACAAAAAGACGAACTTTTGTTCGTCTTTTTGAGAATAGATTATTTTGTTCCGCTTGAACTCATATCTTTCATGAAATTTGACCAATCTTCATCATCGCTTGAAGTGGTTTCTTTGCACTTTCCTTCGTAGAGAAATTTTGCCTGTTCATTTCGAAATGCTTTGTAATCTGAATAGGTTTTAGGTTCTGGATGATAGAGTGTAAAAAGACTATCTCCAAGTCCGGTTGCTTTTTCTTGCATCGGTGGCTGTCCACAGAAAGGAAAACTTCGCAATTTTCATTCACCTGTACAGAGTCCGTTGTAAATATCCGTCTTTGTACATACAAATGATGTATCTGTGGTAGGATTTGTCTCCTCGGTGATAGATTTACATTTTCCACTATAGAGGTAACTTGCATTTTCCTTATACATAGCATCTTTATTTTCATATGTTTTTGGAGCCGGCATCATTTGAATACATGCAAACCCTTCTTTACATGCTGGCATCGGTGGTTGAGCACAAACATACGAACTATCATTGGTTAGTTTTGTAGAAGTGGTTGGTTTCTTTTCTTCCATAAAGTCATCCATAAATCCTTCCATAAAGTCATCAGAGAATACATCCCAATTTGTTGTGCTTACTCCCGTTTCAAAATTCCAATCTCAGAAATCAGAAAAGTCCTTGCTATTTATAAGACCATCTCCATCGCTATCGTCATCACTGGAATCAGACTTTCCATCTCCATCGATATCACCCGAGAAACCAAGTCCCCAAGAACTCATATCCATGCTATCAGCACTTCCATCATTATCATCATCCGTATCTTTTGTATTTATCTGCATGTCACCATCACTATCAGTGTCCTTGATATTTACTACTCCATCTCCATCGATATCAGCATCTTGTGAGTTCGTTTTTCCATCTCCATCGATATCTGATTGTGTTCCGATACCAGTTATACTCTGATCTTTGGAATCTTGTTTCATATCATTGTCATCATCTTTATCAATGGTATTTTGTTGACCGTCACCATCTACATCACTATCCTGTGAATTTGGAATCGTGTCCCCATCAATGTCTCCATCTTTCGCATTCATAACTCCATCCCCATCGAGGTCCGTCTTCGTTCCGAGACCATTTCGGATTTTATCTTTTGCATTGGCAATTCCATCTCCATCGGTATCTTTATCCTTGATATTAGAAACCATATCCCCATCGATATCACTATCGAGCGCATTTTTAATACCATCTCCATCTATATCGGTATCAATCGCATTTTTTACATTATCCCC
>ERZ1034361.413-NODE-413-length-28734-cov-5.026555_pt1 | contig 28734 bp, 28 predicted proteins | sample MGYA00520617_ERZ1034361 | MGnify/ENA primary metagenome ERZ1034361 (study PRJEB33736, sample SAMEA104284507) | Azolla filiculoides | biome: Urban; feature: Water surface; material: Ditch water | place: Netherlands | collected 2015-10-28 | depth 0-0.1 m ...
AAAACGTGTTGGGTTTATTAACAGATTATGACGTTGATGGTATTGGTCAGGGATTAAATGCTGCAACTGTGCTGGCTAAAGAAATTGACGCTACTGCTGTGGAAGATACTATCGCTCTTAGAGATTCATCAGGTGGTTTAACTGCAACGACTTTCACTGGAAATTTAACAGGTTCTGTTACTGGTAACGTAGTTGGTAACTTGACTGGAACAGTGACTGGTAACGCAACAAATGTGAATGGAACTGTTGCTATTGACCATGGTGGTACTGGCTCTACTACAATTTCTGGAGCAAGAACTGCTCTTGGATTAGGTACAATGGCTGTTCAAAATTCATCAGCTATTTCTGTTACTGGTGGAACAATTACTGGTGTGACGCGTTATCTTAAAAAAACCAAAGGAAAGAACATCATTTCCGTTGCGGTTGAACCTTCAGCAAGTCCAGTGCTTTCTCAAAAACGTGCTGGCCAAGAACTAAAACCTGCACCTCATAAAATCCAAGGCATAGGTGCTGGATTTGTTCCAGACATTTTAGACTTATCGCTCATCGACGAAATCGAACAAGTTTCCAACGAAGATGCTGTTCTTTATGCACAACGCTTAGCGAAAGAAGAAGGTATTTTGGTTGGCATCTCATGCGGCGCAGCGGTGGCTGCCGCGGTGCGTTATGCAAAAAAACCGGAAAATACAGGAAAAACTATCGTGGTGATCTTGCCTGATTCTGGTGAACGCTACTTAAGCTCTATTTTATTTGAAGGCTTATTTGATGCTCAAGGCATCGCATTTTAAGTAGCAATCTCTACTCAAATAACTAGAGAACGATAGCGTGGCGTTGGGTTTGAGACTAAAATAGCAACAACTCATTTAGTCACAAATTCATGTTCGATTTTTTCAAAAAAGACAAAACACCAAGTGCGGCAGAAGCCCCTGAAAAAGTAGCGCCGGCCACTTGGACGGAGCGCTTAAAACAAGGGCTATCTCGCACACGCAGCCAATTAGGCAATCAACTTGCTGGTCTATTTGGTGGCGGCAAGATTGATGATGATGTTTACGAAGAACTTGAAACCATATTGCTCACTTCTGATGTTGGTGTTGCCGCAACCCAGGCATTGCTTGAAGACATTAAAGGGCGGGTACAACGTCAAGCGCTAAGTGATACCAGCCAACTAAAAAGCGCCCTTAAAGATGCGCTTATGTCTTTACTAGCTCCTTTAGAACAGCCCTTACAAACCAATACCAAACAGCCTTACATCATCATGCTTGCTGGGGTAAATGGCGCAGGCAAAACAACAACAATAGGTAAATTAACCCACTTATTCCAATCCGAAGGAAAGTCAGTGCTCATCGCTGCGGGCGATACTTTTAGAGCCGCTGCGCGCGAACAATTGCAAGCTTGGGGTGAGCGAAATAACGTGCATGTTGTCGCTAGCGAAGGTGGAGATCCTGCAGCCGTGATTTTTGATGCAGTGAATTCGGCAAAAGCTAAAGGGATTGATATCGTGCTAGCAGACACAGCTGGCCGCTTACCAACGCAACTTAATTTGATGGAAGAAATTCGCAAAGTACAACGCGTCATAGATAAAGCAATTCCTGGCGCACCACACGAAATTTTATTGGTCCTAGATGCAAACACTGGGCAAAACGCTGTGATGCAAGTCAAAGCTTTTGACGATGCACTAGGTGTGACTGGCCTGGTTTTAAGCAAACTAGACGGCACAGCAAAAGGTGGCGTCATTGCAGCAATTGCTCAAACACGCCCCATCCCTATTAGATTTATCGGTGTGGGCGAATCTATCGATGATTTACGTCCATTTAAAGCAAGCGAGTTTGTAGAGGCATTATTTGAATGATTAAATTCGACCAAGTCAGCAAACGCTATCCTGGCAATTATGAAACCCTCAAGCGCATCAGCTTTGAGATTGAACAAGGTGACTTAGTGTTTGTCACCGGAGCATCAGGCGCGGGCAAAAGCACCTTACTCAAACTGATTGCAGGTCTAGAACGACCAACCTCAGGCACGGTACTGATTAATAGCCAAAATGTGAGCCAGCTAAAAGCAGCCGCGATTCCTTATTTGCGTCGCCAATTCGGTTTAATCTTCCAAGACCACAAGCTGCTTTACGATCGCAATTGCTATGAGAACGTTCTACTTCCGCTCAACATCAATGGCATCATTGGTGAAGATGCCGCCAAACGCGTACGCGCAGCATTAGATAAAGTCGGTTTGCTTGATAAAGAAAAGGCCATGCCAATAACTTTATCTGGTGGCGAACAGCAACGCTTAGCGATTGCACGCGCCGTGGTTAGTCGCCCTGCTTTCTTAATCGCAGATGAACCAACTGGCAACTTAGACGAAAATTACGCAGCCGAAATTTTGGAATTCCTCTATGCATTCCAACAAGTCGGGGTGACGGTGATTATTGCTAGCCATGAAGTCCCTAAACATCTGCCGCCTGAAATCGCATCCTCTATTAAAGTCCTGCATTTGCAGCATGGAGAACTCGTATGAGCTTATGGCTTACCCAGCACCAACAGCCTTTGAAACTAGTCATTGGCCGTATGCGAAATAATTTAATGGCCACCTTACTGATGTTTTGTGTGATTGGTGTGACGCTTTGTTTACCAGCAATTCTCTACACGGTGGTCGACAACCTAAGTCGCCTAACAGGTGGCGTTGAAAGCAAACCGCAAATTAGCTTATTTCTTAAATTAGATGCCTCTAATAAAACGGAAATTGAAGCGCAATTAAAAAAACACGCTGATATTGCTAGCTTTGAATTTGTAAGCAAAGACGATGCATGGTCAAAAATGCAGCAGGACAAAAATACTGCTGACGCAGCAGCAAGCCTTGAGAAAAATCCATTGCCTGACGCTTTTTATATCACGCCAAAAAAGGTTAGCCCTGACAACATGGCGCGTTTACAAGAGGAAATGCAGAAATGGGACGGCGTAGAGTTGGCGCAAGTTGATGCTAACTGGGTAAAACGTTTAGACACGATTTTAAAATTAGGTAAAAAAGCAGTCTTTGTTTTAGTGGTGTTACTAGGCTTTGCTTTAATTACAGTGATTGGCAACACGATACGTTTACAAATAATGACGCAACGCGAAGAGATTGAAGTCAGCAAGCTGATTGGCGCAACCAATCCATTCATTCGCCGACCATTTTTATATGCTGGCGTTTTATATGGATTAGGCGGAGGACTAGCAGCATTACTCATCCTGACTTTAGTGACGCTGCTATTTAATTTCTCTGTCGCCGAAATCGCTGATTTGTATGCGAGCAACTTCAGACTTCACTTACCGAATGGCTCAAGTATTTTAGTGCTACTCGCAAGCGCGACTGGTTTAGGTTGGCTAGGTTCTTACTTTGCGGTAAATCGTACGCTTGCCCAATTTGAAAACCTCTAAGCAATATTAGTAGGAATCACGCTTGAACATTTGGCGGCCATGGAAAAATAAAGCAGAAAAGCTATCTCTCCTACAGGCTTATTCTGCTGACGGCATATTGCAATTGCCGCCCAAAGGCGACCGACATTTCAGCATACGCTTAAGTCGAAACGCAACGATTGCAATTGTTGCTTCGATTATTTTTCATGCAATTGTGATCTTTTTTGTATTGCCGCAGCTCATCAAACAGCCGTCATCTGCAATTAAACCCCAAACCATCACAGTTTCTTTAGCCAGACCACAACCCAAAGTAGAGCCAGCTGCTCCGCCACCAGAGCCCCCAGCAAAACCAACCAAGAAACAAAAGTCTCAAGTCAAAGCACCTAAAATTATTACGGCGAAAAACAATGAGTCTTCTAGCAGCATACCTTTGCCTACAAAAGCGCCAGAAGCAACAGCAAACCCAAATCAGCCTGTGGATATGATGTCCTTAGTCAATGCAAATAGGCAGCGGCGACAATCAGAAGAAAACTACGCTTCACGAGAAAATGCGGCGGCAATCGCCAGAGAAAGAGGTAATGCTCAAGAAGATGCGCGCGAGGCCGTCATCAAAAGAAACCTGGCGCAAGAAGGAACAAACGGCATCTTTCAGATCAAAGAAATTCAATTGCACTCAGCACAATTCACTTTTAGAGGCTGGAAAAATAATATTAATAACGCGCGCTTAGAACTGATCGATGTTCAAGCGGGGCCAAATGAAAGCATCCAACGCGCAATCGTTAAAAAAATGATTGTGATTATTCGCCGAGAATACAGCGGCGACTTTAATTGGGAATCCCCAATCCTAGGCCGCGTTGTAATACTTTCAGCAAGGATGCAAGACAACGCGGGACTAGAGGACTTTTTAATAAGAGAGTTCTTTGGCCCAGGCTCCAGATACGGCGGGCAATAAGCGATTACTCTCGTACTTTTAATAGTGCAATCAAGGTTAATACAGCAGCGCCGGATAAGTAAAATCCAACATAACTGAGTCCATAATGCCCAGCCAACCAAGTCGCAATAAACGGTGCGAATGAAGCGCCTAATATCCCAGCTAAATTGAAGGTGAGCGATGCACCGGTGTAACGCACTTCTGTCGGAAAAAGCTCAGATAACATGGTGCCAAGTGGCCCATAAGTCATCCCCATCAAAGCCATTCCCAGTGATAAGAACATGGTCACTTGCAATGCCCCACCCGATCCAAACAATGGCGCCATAAACAAGCCAAAAATAGCAATCGATAAACTCGCGACTATTAATGTAATACGGCGACCATATCGATCAGCTAGCCAAGCTGAAGCTGGAATCGCTAAGCCAAAAAACAAGACTGAAATTAACTGCATTAATAAGAAGTCACGTCTTGCATAGCCCAAAGCCGAGGTTGCCCAGCTCAGCGTAAATACCGTCATCAAGTAAAACAATACAAAAGTGGCGACCGCAATTAAGGTTCCTAAAACCAGCTTTCTTCCATGCTTTGTAAATACTTCAACAGCAGGGACCTTCACTTGTTTTTTTGACTTTAATGATTCCAAAAATGCAGGAGTCTCTGTGATGTTGAGACGCACATATAAACCGACAAACACCAGCAAAGTACTCGCCAAAAATGGAATGCGCCAACCGAACTCAAAGAATTGTTCGTTGCTAAGATGGTCGCTTAAAAATAGAAATAAACCACCAGACATTAAAAAACCGATTGGCGCGCCAAGTTGTGGAAACATGCCATACCAAGCACGTTTGTTAGGCGGTGCATTTTCAGTGGCAAGCAATACAGCGCCACCCCACTCACCACCCAAACCTAGCCCCTGACCAAAACGACACACGGTAAGCAAGATAGGCGCAAAAATGCCAATGCTGGCGTAAGTCGGCAATAATCCAATCGCGACCGTTGATAAGCCCATGGTCATCAAGGCGGCAACTAAAGTGGCTTTACGCCCAACACGATCACCAAAGTGACCAAATACTGCTGAACCTAAGGGTCGCGCAAAGAAGGCAACTGCGAAGGTTGCTAAGGATTGAAGAATCGCCGTTGTAGGATTTGATGAAGGGAAAAATAAAGCGGGAAAGACTAATACCGCAGCATTGGCGTAGATATAAAAATCAAAGAACTCAATAGTGGTGCCAACTAAGCTCCCCATCAAGATGCGCCATTTACTATTGCCACTTTGGGTCGCGTTAATTTCTGCTGCTGTCATTTTATATAGCGCTTTCATTAAAATATTGGCTACATTCTACTCGATAGAATTGCCACACCACACTGTTCAAAAAAAGCTGGAACTTTCACTCACTAGCACTCTCTAAGCTAGAGTGCTAAAATTAACATTATGAGTGAGAAAAATACGATGAATAATGCTTTAGCAATACCATCCTTATCTTCGCTAGATAGCTTAGATCAGTACATGCGTACGATTAAAGCTTTTCCTGTATTAACAGCTGAACAAGAGCTGGACTACGCTACGCGCCTAAAAAACAATAACGATCTTGAAGCTGCTAAGGCTTTGATTGTTTCACATCTACGCTTAGTTGCAAGCATTGCACGTGGCTACTCTGGCTACGGCTTGCCACAGGCAGACCTTATTCAAGAAGGCAATATCGGCTTAATGAAAGCCGTTAAACGTTTTGATCCATCACGTGGCGTGCGCTTGGTTTCATTTGCGATGCATTGGATTAAAGCGGAAATGCATGAATACATTGTTCGCAACTGGCGTTTAGTAAAAATCGCGACGACCAAAGCACAACGTAAACTATTTTTTAATTTACGTAGCATGAAAACTGGCGCGGGTAGCTTACAGCCTGATGAAGTTGCGCATATTGCGCGCGAACTCAAAGTGAAGCCAGAAGAAGTTCTGGAAATGGAGTCGCGTTTAGGCGGACATGAGATTTCTCTTGAAGGCAATCACGATGATGACGGTGAAGATACCTTCAGTCCGATTGCTTACTTACAAGACCAGCAACCTGAACCATCTGAAATGCTTTCTGCAATTGAGCAGGAACATTTACAAACAACAGGCTTAGCAAATGCGCTTGCAAGTCTAGATGAACGTAGCCGTCGCATTGTTGAAGCGCGTTGGTTAAGCCAAGGTGACAGCTCAACTTTACATGACTTAGCCGATGAGTTTGGCGTTTCTGCTGAGCGTATCCGTCAGATTGAACAAAAAGCCATGCAAAAAATGAAAGAAGTTTTAGCGGCTTGATTTCAAATTTAGATGATTAATAGAAACAAAAAAGCGGCCTAGGCCGCTTTTTTTATGATGCTTTATAACTTCCGACGTATCGACGTATATATCTTAGTGGAAGAAAATAACTGATAAAGCACTGATCCATGACCAAGTGATTAAAGCAACCACCATTGTCATTGGTAAATTTGAGAATGTGAAATGTTCTTTCATATTAAAACCCCCACTTGAATTAAGGTTCTAGTTTAATCGGATTAATGTAAGCCTTCAACAGAGAACCATTAAATTTTAAATTTATTTTTTCGTTTCTTGTTCTGACGCTGGCTTCTTATTTTGATTGAACGGAATCATTGGATCATCGTCGTCCATCAAGATACGTTGCGCAGGGCCGTCCAAATCATCGTATTGGCCGCTTTTAATCGCCCACAATATCCCTGCCGCCGCCAAGGCCACAAAGACAATTGTCAAACCAAGTAAGAAAAATAAAGTGCTAAATCCCACATCAAACTCCTTTAAACATCTAGCTTCATCCTACCATATCTTTACAACACGGCGTCTTGATACTGACACGCCTACGCTGCAGCGCTTTCTGCTATCATTTAACTTTTACAAAAAGCGATGTCCATGAGCGATTTAAGCAACAATTTGCGCCGTCCGATTGATATTAAGTTACATCAAAAATCACGATTACTAGAAATCACTTTTGACGACCATAGTAACTGCATGCTGTCTTGTGAGTTTTTGCGTGTTTACTCACCATCTGCAGAAGTGCGCGGTCATGGCATTGGCCAAGAAGTCTTACAAACAGGTAAAGAGAACGTCAATATTGTCGCCATTGAACCAGTAGGTAACTATGCAGTGAAGTTGATATTCTCAGACGATCACGATACTGGGCTTTACTCTTGGGACTACTTGTATGACCTGGCTAAAAACTACGAAGCAATGTGGTTAGAATATATCGGAAGACTTGATGCCGCAGGTGTTAAGCGCCAACCCATCACAACAGAATAATATTAAAAAATATGAGCAATCAGAATCAAACCCATTTTGGTTTTAAAACCGTAGATGAAAGCGAAAAAGCCAAAAAAGTTGGCGAAGTATTTCATAGCGTTGCACGCAAATACGACCTGATGAACGACGTCATGTCAGCTGGCTTACATCGCACTTGGAAACGCTTTGCGGTTGAAGTCAGCGGCGTTAAAGCTGGCGACAAGGTACTAGACGTTGCTGGTGGCAGCGGTGATTTATCTCGTCTATTTAACAAAAAAGTGGGGCCAACAGGCCAAGTCATTCTCACGGACATTAACGCATCTATGCTAGCCGTCGGGCGTGATCGCTTGATTGACGATGGCGCCTCAGTGCCAGCATTGCAATGTGATGCCGAGAAATTGCCATTCCCTGACCATTACTTTGACTGTGTAATTGTGGCTTTTGGTTTGCGCAATATGACGCATAAAGACAAAGCCCTGGCAGAAATGCAACGCGTACTTAAAGTCGGCGGTCGTTTATTAGTCTTGGAGTTTTCGCAAGTGTGGAAACCACTCGCGCCGCTTTACGATGCGTACTCATTCAAACTATTACCGTTCATGGGCAAACTATTTGCTAAAGATGCTGACAGCTATCAATACTTAGCCGAATCAATCCGCATGCATCCAGACCAAGAAACATTGCGTCAAATGATGCTAGATGCTGGCTTAGCCAAAGTGGACTACTACAATTTAGCGGCTGGCGTTGTAGCTTTGCATAAAGGCTGGAAAGCTTAAGGCTCACTTAAGAATGTTTAAACCTTTACTCACTCGCATACTCAATCATCTCATCACCCAAAACAGTTGGGCGCGTGGTGAACTTCAGCCATTTAGTGGCCAAACGGTAGCGATTTATTTAGGCCCAGCTAAAGCTAATTTAACCGTATTAGAAAATGGCGGTTTAGCCATGGCGGGTGAATCAGCAATCGATGATGCGAGCATCAGCCTCTCGCCTTCACTTGCACTTCGTATCTTGGCTAAAGATGCAGCGGCAAGTAGTCAGGTACAAATCACAGGCAACACAGAATTAGCAAAATCTTTGGCCAAAGTTTTACAAGGGATGCGCTGGGATTACGAAGAAGACTTAAGCAAAATAATAGGCGACATTCCAGCAACCCAAGCTAATGCTTTCGCCAAAAAGACTTATTCAGAAGCCAAATCAAAAGTCATCAATGTGACCGAAATGCTCACTGAATATTGGCAAGAAGAAAATCCTTTAATTGCAAAAAAACGTCACGTTGAAGCTTTTGTAAAAGATGTAGATCAGCTACGCGATGATGTTGAGCGCTTAGAAAAACGTATCGAAAAATTAAAACATGCGCTTATTTAGACTATTAAAAATTATTTATATCACGCTGAAATTTGGCTTGGACGAATTCATCCTTGCACACAGCAAAGTACGTCCATTACGTCAATTTCTGAATGTTGTTTTATTCTTCCGCAGCAAAAAACAAAGCCGTGGTGAACGACTACGTTTAGCTCTTGAAAAGCTGGGTCCAATTTTTGTGAAATTTGGACAAATGCTTTCGACCCGACGTGATCTAATCCCACTCGATATCGCCGACGAACTGGCTAAGCTTCAAGACCAAGTGCCGCCATTTAGTTTTGCCACCGCAAAACAAATTATTGAGACCACTTATGGCGAAAGTATTGACCAAGTCTTTAGTCAATTTGACGAGACACCAGTCGCTAGCGCCTCTGTCGCTCAAGTCCACTTTGCACACTTACCAGATGGCCGAGCAGTCGCTGTCAAAATCTTACGTCCTGATATTGCGCATGTCATTCGTAAAGACATCAAGCTCCTAGAAAGTGCTGCGTGGTTAATTGAAATGCTACTTTCAGATGGCAAACGATTACGCCCTAGAGAAGTAGTCGAAGACTTTTCTCAACACATCAACAACGAGCTAGATTTATTACTCGAAGCCGCGAGTTGCAGCCAACTAAAACGTAACTTTCCAAACAGCCATTTACTCATCGTGCCTGAAGTTTATTGGGACTGGTGCCATGAACAAGTCATGGTCATGGAGCGCATGAATGGAACGCCTGTCAGCCAAGTTCAACGTCTACGTGAAATGGGGATTGATATTCCAAAACTCGCGCGCGATGGGGTTGAAATCTTTTTCACACAAGTATTCCGTGACGGCTTCTTTCATGCCGACATGCATCCTGGCAATATTCAAGTCGCTAATGACGGTCGCTACATTGCCCTTGATTTCGGCATCATGGGCACACTCACTGAAACAGACAAACAATATTTAGCACGTAACTTTATCGCCTTCTTCCGTAGAGATTATCGTGAAGTGGCACAAGCCCACATAGAATCAGGCTGGGTTCCAAGCGATGTTGATATTGATCAGTTTGAAAATGCGATTCGTGCAGTTTGTGAGCCTATATTTAACAAACCATTAAAAGATATTTCTTTTGCCCGCGTGCTGATTCGCTTATTCCATACTGCTAGAAGGTTTGGTTTAATCATTCAACCACAACTCACCATGTTGCAAAAAACACTCATGAACGTTGAAGGTCTTGGTCGTGACTTAGATCCTAATTTGGATTTATGGCAAACCGCAAAGCCTTATTTAGAGCGTTGGATGAGCGAGCAAATCGGCTGGCGTAGCGTAATTAAAAAACTTAAAGCAGAAGTCCCAATGTGGGGTGCAATGCTGCCAACATTGCCACGTAAAATTGATGCTTTCTTAAAACAAGACCAACATCAATTAATCACGATGCAGTTAGAAATTGAACGCTTAAAAATCGCACATTCCAAACAAAAACGTTTGAGCAATGCCCTGCTTATTATCGTTACTTCGATTTTAGTGGCCGCAGCTTGGCAACTATTACGCTAAATTAAGCGGGCCAAAGTTATTACCTGAGGTTGATATACTAAAGTTTGGAAATCTATGCCAGCTAAGCTACAATTCACGCTTAGCTTTCTGAGTTTTAAAACTATTTTGCGAAGTTGCTCGTCCAGTTTCACATCTCCTAGCCACACCTCCCTCGCGCCAACGCATTTCGTTGCTTGTGCGCAGCAAACCTCAGCATGACCTCTCCTAAAAAAGTTTTCATCAAAACCTTTGGTTGCCAGATGAATGAGTATGACTCGTCGCGCATGGCGGATATGTTGCATGCTGCCGAAGGTTTAGAAACAACTGAGGTGGTTGAAGATGCAGATGTGATATTGCTAAACACCTGCTCAATTCGCGAAAAAGCAGAAGAGAAAGTATTTAGTCATCTTGGACGCTTCATTCCACTCAAAGAAAAAAATCCCAACCTCATTATTGGCGTGGGTGGCTGTGTAGCTAGCCAAGAAGGCGCAAATATTATTGAACGCGCCCCTTATGTGGACGTTGTGTTTGGCCCACAGACCTTGCATCGCCTACCCGATTTAATCGCTAAACAACGTCATTCAGGCATTTCACAAGTCGATATCTCTTTTCCTGAAATTGAAAAGTTTGATCACTTACCACCGCCACGAGTAGAAGGTGCAGCCGCATTTCTGTCAGTGATGGAAGGTTGTAGCAAGTACTGCACATTCTGTGTGGTGCCATTTACCCGTGGTGATGAAGTATCGCGCCCATTTGAAGACATCCTGACAGAGGCAGCACAATTAGCCGAACAAGGCGTTAAAGAAATTACGCTGATTGGTCAAACCGTGAATGCCTATCGTAGCTTCAATAGCTCAGGCGAGCGTGCTGATCTCGCGATGCTGATTGAATATATCGCTGAGATTCCAAATATTGAACGCATACGCTTTACCACATCACATCCGAACGATATGTCGGATGCGCTCATCGATTGCTTTAAACGCATTCCAAAATTAGTTTCACATTTACATTTACCGGTGCAAGCAGGTTCCGACAAAGTGTTAATGGCAATGAAACGCAACCACACCGTGTTGCAATACAAATCGACCATTAAAAAACTGCGTGCCGCACGTCCTGACATTTGCATCAGCTCAGATTTTATTGTGGGCTTTCCAGGTGAAACGGATGCCGATTTTGAAGGCACCATGAAGCTTCTTGCTGATGTCGGTTATGACTTCTGCTACAGCTTTTTATATAGCCCACGCCCTGGCACACCTGCTTCGTATCTTCAAGACGACACCCCAGTTGAAGTCAAGCAAGCTCGCCTTGCTAAGTTACAAGCATTCAATGAATTACAAGGCAAAGCTGTAAGTGAAGCCATGCTAGGCAGCATTCAGCGCGTATTGGTTGAAGGCACATCAAAGAAAGATGAAAACGAACTTGCAGGTAAAACAGACAATAATCGTACTGTGAATTTTGCTGGCAGCAGTCAACTCATCAATCAATTTGTTAACGTACGCATTACCCAAGCCATGCCGCACACTTTGCGCGGCGAGCTGGTTTAATGATTAAAGGCGATTCATTTGGAAATCACATTACAACCTGAAGACAATCACCGCCTCGCTAATCTATGCGGCGTATTGGATGAAAACCTTAAGCAAATTGAATCTGCATTAGATATCAAGATTGCAAGACGTGGTGCGCATTTTAGGCTAACTGGCGAAAAACAAAATACACAGCTCGCCGCTCAGCTACTAGAAAGCTTCTACGCCAGATCAACCAAAACAATTGATTTAGAAGAGATACAACTAGGCTTAGTGGAAGTGAATAAACTGACTCCAGAAGCAGTGACGACAGCAGCAATGCCAACACTCATGACACGTCGTTCTGATTTGCATGGCCGCACACCTCGTCAAGTGAGTTACTTGCAACAAGTGCAAGATTACGACATCACATTCGGTATTGGCCCAGCAGGTACAGGTAAAACTTATTTAGCCGTGGCTTGCGCCGTGGATGCGCTGACACGTGACAAAGTAAAAAGAATTGTATTAGTTCGTCCTGCCGTTGAAGCAGGCGAGCGATTAGGCTTTTTACCTGGCGATTTATCGCAAAAAGTAGATCCTTATTTACGCCCACTTTACGATGCCCTTTACGACCTAGGTGGCTACGATAGCGTGAACAAAATGTTTGAGCGTGGCGCCATTGAAATTGCCCCGTTAGCGTATATGCGCGGCCGCACACTTAACCAAAGTTTTATCATTTTGGATGAAGCGCAAAACACCACACCAGAACAAATGAAGATGTTCTTAACGCGTATTGGCTTTGGTACAAAAGCAGTCATTACCGGTGACGTCACCCAAATTGACTTAGGTCGTGGCCAAAAAAGTGGCTTAGTAGAAGCACAGCAAGTACTTAAAGATATTAAGGGAATCGCCTTCACGCACTTCTTATCAGAAGATGTGGTACGTCATCCTTTAGTACAAAAAATTGTGAATGCCTACGAGAAATATGACAGCACTAAACACGCACAACCGCACGATCCTAAACATCATTCACAAGCATAAAACACAAGAGCAAATCAGATGAGCAAAAACCCTCAACTTTGGATGGACGTACAATTTGCAAGTGAGCTAAAAGGCCTACCTAGTCTTGCTCAATTTAAGCTTTGGGCACGTAAAGCTTTACGCACCGATGCTCAAATTGCATTACGAATTACCGATGAAGACGAAGCACGTGCTTTTAATAGCGAATATCGGGGCAAAGATTACGCAACTAATGTACTCACTTTCCCACTGACAGAAGCACCTTTCATTATTGCCGACATCCTCATTTGCGCCCCAGTGGTAGCCATAGAAGCGGCAGAACAAGGTAAAAGTTTAGAAGCCCATTTTGCGCATTTAACAGTACATGGCGTATTGCATGCACATGGTTACGACCACGAAAAAGAAGCGCCAGCAGCATTAATGGAAAGTATCGAAAGTCAAATTATGACGAGCCTTGGCTATCCTGACCCTTATGCGGAAATTAACTAAATAATAATGAACAAAATAGAGAGCACATATCATGGCTGAAGCTGAAAAACCAAACTGGTTAGAGCGTTTGAGTCATTTCTTACTACGCGAACCAGAAGACAGAGAACAACTCATCGAGTTATTACACGCCTCTTTTGAGAAGAGCCTTTTAGATGGTGATGCACTCGCCATGATAGAAGGTGTACTTCAGGTATCCGAAACGCAAGTACGTGATGTCATGATTCCACGTTCACAAATGGATGTGATTGATATCACGCAGAAACCAGAAGAGTTTATTCCGTTTGTGATTGAAACAGCCCACTCGCGCTTTCCTGTCATTGACGATGATAAAAACGACATCATCGGCATTTTATTAGCAAAAGATTTGCTCCGATATTATGCAGGCGAAGATTTTGATGTGCGCGATATGCTGCGCCCTGTGGTGTTCATTCCAGAATCAAAACGCCTAAACGTCTTACTTAAAGAGTTCCGTAGCAACCGCAACCATATCGCGATTGTCGTCGATGAATATGGTGGTGTTGCCGGCATGATTACCATTGAAGACGTGCTTGAACAAATCGTTGGTGACATTGAAGATGAATACGATTTTGACGAGACAGAAGACAACATCATTCAAGATGCAAAAGGTCGCTATCGCGTTAAAGCCTTAACTGAAATCGCTGACTTCAATGAGGCGTTTGGCACAGACTTTAGCGATGAAGAGTTCTCAACGATTGGCGGTTTGGTTGTCAGCAAATTTGGGCACTTACCTAAACGCGGTGAAATCATCAACATTAACAATTTACAGTTCACCGCTCTAAGGACCGATAGCCGTAGATTGCACTCTGTCCTTATTCAGGAAATCTCGCTGCCACCTAGCGACATTTAACAAGGAACTTAATTTAATTAACGCTACTCCATGTATGATGAAACATACATTCCATGACATCACTTGGGGCAGCGCATGAAAAAAGTTCTTTTTGTTTTATTACTTACGGCATTTAGTCTAGCGCACGCTGACAGTCCGCCAAAAGAGATCCCTACAGCAGAAAAAGCCTTTGTTGATAGCATCCATGGATTTGATAAAAAACAAATTCGCGCCCAGTTTGGCGAGCCAGCTAAAATTGAAGACATCAAAAGTCAGTCTGGCGATTTGAATGCATCGATTTGGCAATACCACCATCTCAATACCAACGATAAAGGTGAGTATTACGAAACAACCGAATTAGACTTTGTTGACGACAAAGTGGTTACAGTCGTGTTTATGAACAACGACGGTACTGAAGTGCCGGTGGATGCGAAAACAACGCCAACACCCAACAACAAAATCTAAAACATCCTGAGCAATATCAATCACATTAAAAAAGGCGATTTAATCGCCTTTTTTAATGTGAGTTTTAATATACTGTCAGTCTTACTTGATTAGTTAATTTGATGCCTGACTTCAACAAACATCCTTACTTAAGTGCCCTGTTATTTGGCGCTGTTTGCGTATTCGGCTTTGCGCCTTTTTACCTATTCCCCGTCCCTATTTTTGCCTTAGCTGGTTTATTTTATTTATGGCAAAAAACTAAAGATGCAAAATCAGCGGCTAAGTTAGGTTTTATTTTTGGTCTCGCCTACTTCATTGCTGGTATTTATTGGATATACATTAGCCTGCACGATGTAGGTGGCATGCCTTTCTGGATGGCTGGCTTCGCAACATTCTGCCTTTGCGCATTTCTTGCACTTTTCCCAGCAGCCGTCGGCTACTTAAGCAAACGTAGCCCAAGTGTTTTAATTGCAGCGCCTTTGTTATGGGTAGTTTCAGAATGGGTACGTGATTGGATTTTCACTGGCTTCCCTTGGCTTGCCGTTGGATATTCACAAGCTCCATTTAGCCCACTTGCGGCCATCGCACCAGTGTTAGGTGTTTTTGGAATCAGCATGGCTGTCACAGCAAGTGCAAGTCTGGTTTTATTGGCATTCAATCAAGCTTATCGCCGACTAGCGTTCATGAGCTTAATCGGACTCTATTTAGTGAGTGGCGCACTCAATCTAGTGAGCTGGGTTGCACCGCAAGGCAAGCCCATCAGCGTCTCGCTTCTGCAAGGAAATATCCCTCAAGATTTAAAATGGACCAGAGAAATCATCGTTCAAACCATTAACCAGTATGCGCAAATGACCGCGCAAACTAAGTCCGATTTAGTCGTTCTTCCGGAAACAGCCCTCCCCGTTGCAATCGATACTCAGCAAACTAATCTCAAACAAGATCAAGTACTCGCGCCCTTCTTTGAGATTGCTGCAAACCACCACCAGAGCATTTTGGTCGGCACCGTTGAGTCTGAACAAGAGAATTATTACAACAGCGTATTAGGTATTAACGAAAACAATATTCAATCATACCGAAAATCGCATTTAGTCCCATTTGGTGAATTTATTCCATTTAAAAATCTGATTGGTTGGGTTTACCGGGACTGGCTCAACATGCCGCTCAGTGACTTAAGTCGCGGTAGCAAACTGCAACAACCCATGACCTTAGCGAATCAAAAAATAGCACTCAACATTTGCTACGAAGACGTGTTTGGCGAAGAAATTATCCGCCAACTACCTGAAGCAACCATGCTAGTAAACGTAAGCAACGACGCTTGGTATGGGCATTCCATCGCAGCCTATCAACATTTACAGTTCTCACAAATGCGTAGCTTAGAAACTGGCCGCATGATGTTACGTGCAACCAACACTGGCGCAACGGCCATCATTGGCCATCACGGTGAACTCATCGCCACTTTGCCACACTTCACCACCGCCATTCTGAATGGAACGGTACAGGGCTACACCGGCACAACGCCTTATGTTCGATGGGGCAACTGGCTCATCATTAGCTTATTATTCATCGCGTTAATCCTTTTATGGGGCCGCAAAAAGAAGTAAAATTGCGAGCTAACAATTAAGCCGCGATTAGAATCAAAAACTGCGGCACCCACTGACTTTAGAAATGAAAATATGCTGACGTTTCAACAGATTATTTTAAACCTGCAAAACTACTGGGATAAGCAAGGCTGCACCTTGATGCAACCTTACGATATGGAAGTGGGTGCAGGTACTTCTCATACGGCTACATTCTTACGCGCTTTAGGCCCTGAGCCTTGGAAAGCTGCTTATGTTCAACCAAGTCGCCGCCCGAAAGATGGTCGCTACGGTCAGAACCCAAACCGTCTACAGCATTATTATCAATTTCAAGTTGTGCTCAAACCAGCACCAGCAAACATTCTCGAGCTTTACCTTGGCTCACTTGAATCACTTGGTTTCGACCTTAAACAAAACGACATTCGTTTTGTGGAAGATGACTGGGAAAACCCTACGCTAGGCGCATGGGGCTTAGGCTGGGAGGTTTGGCTGAACGGCATGGAAGTGACGCAATTCACTTATTTCCAACAAGTGGGTGGCATTAACTGTAAACCAATTACCGGTGAAATCACTTACGGTTTAGAGCGTTTAGCCATGTACCTACAAGGCGTAGATAACGTTTACGATCTTGTGTATTCAAAAGGTGTGAATGGTTCAGCAGACGTGAAATACGGCGATGTATTCCATCAAAATGAAGTCGAGCAATCGACCTACAACTTTGAGCATAGCGATGTTGAGTTCTTACTGACCGCATTTAATGCACACGAAAAACAAGCGCAACATCTCACTGAAAACAAACTCGCTTTACCTGCTTATGAGCAAGTACTCAAAGCAGCACACACATTTAACCTATTAGATGCACGTGGTGCAATTTCAGTCACTGAACGTGCTGCTTACATTGGCCGTATCCGTAACTTGGCACGTGCTGTGGCAGCTGGTTACTTAGATAGCCGCGCTAGACTTGGCTTCCCAATGGCGCCAAAAGCCTGGGCGGATGAAGTATTAGAAAAAATCGAACTTGAGAAGCAAGCACAAAATAAGAAAGCCGCAGCATGAGCAGCAACAATTTATTAGTCGAATTATTTGTAGAAGAACTACCGCCTAAAGTACTTAAAAAACTTGGCGAATCTTTTGCTAACACCGTATTGGAAAGCTTAAAAGCACAAGCTTTAACTGTTGAAAACAATACGGCAATCGCTTTCGCTTCACCTCGTCGTTTAGCTGTTCACATTAAAGACGTGGCATCACAAGCAGAAGACAAAGCGGTTTCACAAAAACTAATGCCAGTGACTGTGGGCTTAGATGCGAATGGCAATGCAACGCCAGCGCTATTGAAAAAACTCAGTGCATTAGGTGCAGACGAATCTGCTGTTGCAAACCTCAAACGCGAGAATGACGGTAAAGCAGACATCTTGTTTTACGATGCTCTGGTTAAAGGCGCTTCACTTGCTGAAGGCTTACAAAAAGCTGTTGAAGAAGCATTAAGCAAACTCCCTATTCCTAAAGTCATGACTTATCAATTGAGCGATGGCTGGGAAAGCGTGAATTTTGTACGTCCAGCACATAGCCTAGTAGCACTGCATGGCAATAGCGTGGTGCCACTCAGCATACTTGGCCTGCAATCAGGCAACAGCACACAAGGTCACCGCTTTGAAGCGAGCGTTTCTCCAGTCGTTATTAAAGACGCTGATAGCTACGAAACTCAAATGCAAAACGAAGGCGCTGTCATCGCCAGCTTTGATGCGCGTCGTGCTGAAATCGTACGCCAATTAACTACAGCGGCACAAAAACAAAACCTTAAACCGATTGAAGATGATGACTTGCTCGATGAAGTTACTGCACTCGTTGAGCGTCCAAACGTATTGTTAGGCCAGTTTGAAACAGAGTTCTTGGAAGTGCCGCAAGAATGTTTGATTTTGACCATGAAGGCCAATCAAAAATATTTCCCACTTCTAGACGCTAACGACAAGCTGACGAATAAATTCTTAATCGTTTCTAACATCAGCCCGGCCGATTCATTCAAAGTGGTCGATGGTAACGAACGTGTGGTTCGCCCACGTTTGGCCGATGCTAAATTCTTCTTTGACCAAGACCGTAAAAAAACCTTAGCATCAAGAATCAGCGGCCTAGAAAAAGTGGTGTATCACAACAAATTAGGTACACAAGCTGAACGTTCAAAACGCGTCAGTGATTTAGCCAAAGCGATTGCAAGCAAGATAGGCGATGCAAACTTAGCTGCAAAAGCAGAACAAGCCGCACAACTTTCAAAAGTGGATTTACTCACTGATATGGTGGGCGAATTCCCTGAGTTACAAGGCATCATGGGTCGCTATTATGCGCAGCATGAAAAGCTAGATAACGACATTGCTTTTGCGATTGAAGACCACTACAAACCACGTTTTGCGGGCGATGAGTTGCCACGCAATCAAGTGGGTGTTGCAGTGGCCTTGGCAGATAAATTAGAAACACTCGTTGGCTTATTTAGCATTGGTGAAAAACCAACAGGCGATAAAGATCCATTTGCATTACGTCGTCAGGCACTAGGGATTATCCGTATGCTGATCGAATGCAAACTCAATGTTTCATTCGAGACACTGATTGATTTAGCACTTCAACAATTCAAATCAGATGACAAAGCCAGCGTGCTCGCTGCAATTACTGAATTCTGTTTTGATCGTTTAAGTGTCAACCTCAAAGAACAAGGCGCAAGCGCACAAGAAGTAGATGCGGTGCTAGCACTAAATCCAAGCTTGCTCAGCGAGATTCCTAAACGCTTAGAAGCAGTGCGTGCTTTCTCAGCACTCGCGGAAGCGCCAGCACTTGCAGCTGCAAACAAACGTGTTGGCAATATCTTGAAAAAAATCGAAGGTGACGTTGCAGCTAAAATCAACGATGCTTTACTACAAGAGCCTGCTGAAAAAGCTTTAGCCGCCACACTCGCTAAAATCAAACCAGAAGCCGATGCATTATTTGAAAGTGGCGATTACACCAATTCACTGAAAGCCCTCGCTGCGCTAAAAGCCCCAGTCGATGACTTCTTTGATAACGTCATGGTGAATGCAGAAGACCCTGCGCTTAAAGCCAACCGACAAGGCTTGTTGGCCACATTGCATCAAGCCATGAATCGCGTGGCTGATTTGTCTAAGTTGGCGGCATAACGATGAAACTAGTCGTGCTAGATAGAGATGGCGTCATTAATTATGACTCTGTCCATTTCATCAAAAGCACGAATGAGTGGATTCCAATTCCGGGTAGCTTAGAAGCGATTGCATTACTGAATCAAAGTGGCTATCGCGTTGCATTGGCAACCAATCAATCTGGAATTAGTCGTGGCTTATTCGACATGGCCACGCTCAATGCCATCCATGACAAAATGCATAGAGCCTTAGCGCAATTAGGCGGCAGAATCGACGCCCTATTTTATTGCCCACATTCCGCCGATGACAACTGTACTTGCCGCAAGCCTAAGCCAGGCATGATGGAAGAGATAGGCAAACGCTTTGGTCAAGATTTAAAAGGCGTAGCGATTGTTGGTGACGCACTTCGCGACTTACAAGCTGGCGCAGTGCTCGGAATGCAACCTATCCTCGTGCGCACTGGCAAAGGCGAAGAAACATTGGCAGCAGGTGGATTGCCAGAAGGCACTTTGGTTTTCGCGAATTTAGCAGAAGCCGTTCAACATATTATTAGCTAGCAACCTCCAATAAGGCCAACATGAGACTGTTACGCTCTATTTTATTTAATGTCGGTGTGTTAATCATCACCCCATTATTCTCAATATTAGCCATTGTGCTATTCCCGCTTCCAGCAGTCTTACATTCACGCATTGTCAGCAGCTGGGCTTATGTCGTCATATTCTGGCTCAAGCTCACATGCGGCTTAAGCTATCGCGTCATTGGCAAAGAAAATATCCCCAATCACTCTTGCGTGTTGTTAGCGAAGCATCAATCCGCATGGGAAACCATCGCATTTCAAACCATCTTTCCACCCCAAATTTGGGTGATGAAACGCAGCCTTTTACTCATCCCATTTTTAGGTTGGGCATTTGCTGCACTTAAAGCCATCGCGATTGATAGAAGCGCAGGCCGTGAAGCACTCAAACAATTAGTCTCACAAGGCAAAGACAGGCTTGCACGCGGCTTATGGGTCGTCATCTTCCCCGAAGGCACGCGCATTACACCAGGCCAAAAAGGTAAATATCATATTGGTGGCGCTTGGCTAGCCTCGCACACGCAAGCTACTGTGGTGCCGGTCGCGCATAATGCAGGCGAGTTCTGGCGTAAAAACTCATTCATCAAAACTCCTGGCGTGATTACCGTCAGCATAGGCAAACCGATAGACGCCACCAATCTAAAACCTGACGCACTCAATCAGATGGTAGAAGATTGGATTGAATCTGAAATGCCAAAATTACGCGGCCTGTAATTAAAGGCCTCGCTCAAAAAAATGAATGAGCATCATCTCAAACTACCTGATGGCGAAACCATCCCTTATCTTCTAGAGCGTAGAAGTCGAAGAACCGTCGGTCTTAAAATCAATCAATCTGGCCTTGTGGTCCATGCCCCCAATCGCATTTCACAAAGCACGCTCGAACAAATGCTCATGAGCAAGCTTGATTGGATCATCAAAAAACTACACGCGCAAAAGCTTAACCAAGTTGAGACCATGCAATGGCAAGATGGCGCCGAACTCTTTCTACTCGGCAATCAAATCACACTTTCAGTACGTCCAGACACAGTCAGCCGTGCGGTTGATTATCAACCGGGTTTATTAGAAGTTGCACTGCCGAATACCGGCAACCAAACCGTTATCGCCAAGAAGGTATTACAGTGGTACAAAAAACAGGCCTTAAGCGACTTTAGCAGGCGTATAGCGCTACTTTCAGCCAAACTAGGCGTCACTACCCCACCACTATTTTTATCAAGCGCTCGCTCACGCTGGGGCAGCTGCAATAGCAAACAAGAAATCAGATTGAACTGGCGATTATTACAAGCACCACCCCATATTATTAATTACGTGGTCGCGCATGAATTAGCGCATCTTAAAGAAATGAATCACTCAGCAAAGTTTTGGGCGATTGTCGAACGCATATACCCAGATTACAAAACAGCAGAAAAAGAATTAAAAGCGTGGTCGGCAAAACTGCACCGCATTTAATAATACCTAGCTTGGAATTCACTGCTAAATCTTCATGAAAATCCTTAGTGCTTATTCATGAACACTGATAGGGTGTATTTTGGTGGCGAGCGTAATATTCATTCAACGCGATGCACTTAATGCAAAGCACCTTAAACAAACATTTGGAGAAATATTATGTGGACAAAACCAGCTGCTACTGAAATGCGTTTCGGTTTCGAAGTAACAATGTACGTAATGAACAAATAATTCTTTTTAAGAATTGTTGTTTAAAAAAAGACAGCCTAGGCTGTCTTTTTTATTGGTCTGATCGAAAATATATAGGAATTAAATTTATATTTAAATAGGCCTTGTAATGGCTATTTAAGTCTCAACGCATTCAACACCACAATCAAAGAACTGACAGACATGCCAATGGCGGCCATCCATGGACTAATCGCACCACTCGCAGCAAATGGTAGGGCAATCAAGTTGTAAACCAGCGCCCAAGCAAAGTTTTCACGCACCACATTAATGGCGAAACGACTACGCTCTACTGCATGGTCGATTTCTAATAAATTTTCAGAGAGTAAAACAACATCGCCAGTGGCGCGTGCCATTTGGGTGCCGCTGCCCATGGCAATCGAAACCTGTGCGCCAGCCAATACAGGGGCATCGTTAATGCCATCGCCCACCATCGCGACCACTGCACCTTTGGCCTGTAATGCATGTAAATAGGCTAGCTTTTGTTCAGGGGAACAAGCGGCTTGCCATTCTTGCACGCCTACTTTTTGGGCGAATGATGAAACAGCTGATTCGGAATCGCCACTCAAAATGGCAACATGCAGACCACGCGCTTTTAGCTTTTCCATCATTTGCTGAGCTTGTGGGCGAAGTTGATCTGCTAATGCAAACGCTGCAAGCACACGTTTTTCATCGCACAACCAAACGACGGTGGCACCTAATTCAGAGGCAAACTCACTATTATTTAAAGACAGGTCATCTAACAGGTGCTGATGTAGCTTTGTATTACCTAGGGTATAGACTTGCCCATTGATACTTCCTTGCACGCCTTGGCCTGGAATATTTTTAGCATCAGCCACTGTATAAAGTGCTTGATGTTTAGTAGCTGCGATAAAAGGTTTGGCGAGGGCATGCTCTGAATTCTTTTCTAAGCTAGCCGCTATTTTTAAACACTCGGCCACATCAATTTCGCTATATGCCCGGCTGTTTTGTAATGTGAGATGGCCTAAGGTGAGCGTGCCTGTTTTATCAAAAACAAAATGGGTGACTTTAGCGAGGGTTTCTAAAGCATGGCCGCGCGTTAATAAGACGCCACGCTGAACAAGGTGTGAACCAGCGGCTGCGAATGCGGCAGGCGCTGCTAAAGACAGCGCACATGGGCAGCTAACAACTAATACCGTGAGTACAATTTCTACCATGCGGCTAGGATCTATTTGCCACCAAACAAGTGCTACTAATGCAACGACTAACAATAGAGCACTAGTGAAATAAACGGCAATCTTATCGGCAGTTTGTGCAAGTTTTGGTTTCTCTGCTTGCGCACGATCTAACAGCCGAGAGATACCAGCGAGCATGGTGTTTTCAGCAACGGCTGTGACACTTATAATAATTGGGCTTTCGTAATTAATACTGCCAGCAAATACTTGTGCATTCAGCCCTTTTTTGAGGGGTCGACTTTCTCCCGTGAGTAAGGATTCATCCACACTACTTTCACCATCAACGACCACACCATCTGCGGCAATTGCCTCACCTGGTTTAGCAAGAATATGGTCGCCGAGATTTAATTCCATGACAGGAACTAAAGATTGCTCTTTACCGTTTACTTTAGTCGCCATTAAGGGTGCCAAGCGAAGCAAGTTCTCTGCGGCTTCCACAGACTTTTCGCGGGCATTACGTTCAAGGAATCGTGTGCCTAGCAAGAAGAAAATGAGCATGGTGATTGTGTCGAAATAGACCAAGCCTGATCCAGTGATTGTTGCCCAAAGACTGCCTGCAAAACCTGTTAGCAGACCTAATACAATGGGAACATCCATGCCGATATTACGATTAGCAATGCCACGCCAAGCCCCCACATAAAATGGCCATGCGGAGTACACCATGGCAGGAACGGTCATCACTAAACTAAACCAACGGAATAGCTGTGCCGAAGCAAACTCCAGCCCAGCACTTTCACCTGAATATAAAGGCCCTGCCAGCATCATGACTTGGCCAGCAGCCAAGCCAGCGACGGCCAATCTTCTAAAGTCTAATTTACGCTGTTGCTGACGAATCTGCTCTTGTTGTTGCGCGCTAAAGGGATGAGCGTGATAACCAATTTTATTGATCTCAGCCAAGATTTGGCTCAACTGAATCTCATCATCATTCCAAATGACACGCGCACGTTGTGAGCTGTAATTCACTGAAACCCCGATGACGCCTTTAAGTTGTTTTAAATGACGTTCATTTAACCAAACACAGGCGGCGCAAGTAATACCTTCAAGAATGAGCGAAGCTTCTTTTTGATGACCTTCTGAAGATAGCACAAAACTTTTTTGCACTTCGGGATGGTCGTAAAGTGCCAACTGGCGCAATACTTCTGGCACTAAATCTTCAGGGGTTTTAGGTAGTTCAGTACGATGTTTGTAATAGTCTTCTAAGCCATTTTCAACAATAGCCTCAGCAACCGACTGGCAGCCCAAACAGCACATAGGCTCAGCATGACCGAAGATTTTAGCGGAGAGGTTGATGCCTGCAAGCACAGGCAAACCGCAATGAAAACAGACGATATCCGAAGGCGTGCTATTACTAGGTTCGACAAACTTGGTGGACAAACTTAGTCACCATCAACAAAGATTGATTGTTTGCTTGTGTATTGGTCATTACCACGTGAGATCTGCAAATGCGTTAACCATCGACCTTCTGCTGGCAACTCGCAATTTACTTGATACTGACCTGGCGTTGACTCTACAAAATCCAGCGCTTGATCATCACGACTGTTTGCCATGCGCCATAGAGACAAGCTAATCTTTGCGCCAGTCACAGGCTTGCTATCTTTATCTAGCAATTGAATATTGAGCTGAGAAGCTTGCTTAGGCTTAAGTTCTTTAAAGCCTATCAGTTTAACTTTCCAACCTAAACTTTTTTGCTCATCTACTTGCTGCAAGTGTGGTTCATAAGATTTATTTTTATCATGCGGAATCACTCCAGGAAAACCCGTATGCAGTGTGGCGTTTCCTGGATTTGGCAGCCATGATTTAGCAAAGCTATCTGGTAAACCTCTGGTTGAAAGCGATAAGAAAACAGCATTTAAAACGACTAAACTAATAAAGAAAATAACAATCAGGCGCGGCGCCCAATGAAGCTTTTGCTTATTATGTTGCATGCCGCCAAACACAATCAATAAGCCAGCATTTGCTAAGTAAACCGCAAAGTGAATGGCAAGTACGTCACCACCACTCCAAAATTTAGTGCTGTAGTATAAGTAGGCAATAAAGGGAAGTAAGCCACTCAATATGCCAGCCCAGAAGTTAGATAGGCCTAGGCGTCTAACAACAAAAAACATGACAGCAGAAAATAGAACACCGCCAAACAGTGTCTCTGTCATGCTAAATTCTGATATTGCAAATGAGTGGCTTAACATTAATGTTGCTCTCGTTGACTATTAAAACTTGCTTGAATTTTAATCACTTCTTTGGTTGATGCAGGGGTCACCACAAAATTAAACTTACTAACTTTAAGTGCATCTTCTGCCGACAAATTCACCGTTGCATTCATATTCAAGCCTTTTCCAGCCTTAACAGAAACTGCTTTAAAGTAATGCATATCAAGCGCTTTAGGCGATATCCCCTCAACATCAATCGCATAGATTTCATCGGATTCAGTTTTATTAACAATATGAATCACATAGCGATTACGAATGCTACCGTCAGAGAGCATAACAAATAATGGCTGACGCACTTGCTGTACATTTACCTCGACATTGCTGCGAGTACCGATGTTATAGCCGAGCACCGCAGTCATTAGAACTAAAGCTGCTGCATAACCAATCACTTTTAGACGTTTCCACTCTAAACGTGGTGGATGTGGATTGTCACTTGCGATGTTAGTCTCTGAGTCGTAGCGAATCAATCCACGCGGATAGCCAACAGAATCCATAATGTTATTACACGCATCGATACATAAACCACATGAAATACATTGATATTGAAGACCGTCACGAATATCAATACCAGTCGGACAAACTTGTACACAGAATCCGCAATCAATACAGTCACCATGTCCAGCAGCTGCTCGTTCTTCGTGTGTTTTCAATCCTGCTTTAGGAATAGAACGGCCTTTTTCGCCTTCGCCACGTTTTACGTCATAATTCACTGCAAGCGTATCACCTTCATACATCACACCCTGGAATCTGGCATATGGACAAGCAAACAAACAAATTTGCTCACGTGCAACACCAGCTGACATATAAGTTGTGAAGGTTAAAACTAACACAGCAAAATAACCACCTGGATAAGCTGTCCCCATAAAAAAGTCTTTAACGAAAGAAGGCGCATAGCTGAAGTAAGCTGCAAAGGTAATAGCTGTCCAGACAGAGATAATAACCATCACCAAATGTGAGCCACCGACTTTAAATACTTTTTCCAAATTCCAGGTTTGCTTTTGTAAGCGTAAACGCGCTGGACGCTCACCTTGAATCATGTGTTCAATCTTGATAAATAGATCTGACCAGAGCGTCTGGAAACAGAAATAACCACACCATGCTCGGCCTATTAGGCCCGTGGTAAAAAACAGTAAGGCTGCAGCAATAAATAAAATCATCGCCAACCAAAAGATGTCTTGCGGGTAAACAATCAAATCAAAGATAAAGAAACGACGTGAAGTGAGATCAAACAAAATGGCTTGGTCAACGGCGCTATTTCTATCCCATGGAATCCATGGCAATCCGAAATAAACAATGTAAGCTACCACCATGACAATGGTTTTGAAGTTCCTAAATTTACCCGCGACAGAACGGGTCACAATTGGAATGTGCTTTTGGTATAAGGGCTTTTCTGTCTCTTGAGTTTGATTCTCTTGCATGATTGACTCCTAAAAAATAAAGGCCTGCAATTCCTTGCAAGCCTTTATTTGTTATTGCTATTAGCAGAGCAAATATTCGCTCTGTTTCATAAAACGAATATTACTTGCCGCCACCTAAACTGTCATGAACGTAAACTGTTAACAATTTAATTTGTTCAGGTTTTAGACGTGCGCCCCATGCAGGCATTACGCCATTATTTGCACCGTTGATTAAAACGTATTTAACTTCGTCTAGTTTAGCTTCAGGGGTTTTAGCACCTTGAACATCAGCCCATAACCAAATTTTATCTGTTAGATTAGCTGAACCAATTGCAGTCATCCCTTTAGCATCTGGGCCATGACACGCATAACAACCAGCTTTACCATGGAATAGCGCATCACCTGCTTTAGCTGCACCCGCATCATGCGGCTCACCTGACAAACTCAATACATAGTTAGCGGCTTGAACAATCTCTTCGCCTGACAACACTGCTTTGAATGAAGGCATTGCACCACGACGTCCACCAACAAGTGTTGTATGGATATCTTCATAAGTACCACCATATTGCCAATGGTCGTCTGTTAAGTTTGGTGAGAATTTAATTTTACCTTGACCACCTGCTTGGTGACATGGCGCACAGTTGTCTGAGAATAAAGTCTTACCGGCTGAGTTAACAAACTGCATTAAATCTGCATCTTTAGACACTTCGGCAAATGGCATTGAAGCTACTTTATCAAACCATTGCTTTTGCGCAGCCTTATGCTCATTCATTTCAACCATGAATTTAGAACGCATATTCCAATGGGTTGTTTTTTGAGTTTCTTTGCCGTCAACAGAAGTGGCAGTGTAAGTTAAAGTGTTTAAACCTGGCACACCCTTTGTGTACATATGACCGATAGGCCATGCCGGATAAAGCAACCAATATACAAATGCAAAAGCACAAGTAATGTAGAAGCCCCATACCCACCACATCGGCAATGGATTGCTAAGTTCTTCAATCCCGTCCCAAGAGTGACCGGTTGTCTTTACTGCTGGTTTTTTCGTATCCTGACTCATCATAGTTCCCTACTTAAATATCGTCGTCATGCAAAGGTATATTTTTAAAACTTTCTAATTGCTCACCACGTTGCTTGTTTCCGTAGAGGTAAATCACTACACCTACAAAAACAGTAAAGAAAATCACCAGCGAAAGCGGCTTAGTATTTTCAAACTTAGTAAACCAAAGTAAAAATTCCATTTTAATATCCTCAACGCATCACGAATTCGTTAATAACAATCGCTATTTCAAATTTCAAAATTAGCGGAATTGCACGAAATAGTCGTCGTCGTATTTCTTGAAATCGACCAATGTACCTAGCATTTGTAAGTAAGATACCAACGCATCCATTTCAGAAAGCTTTTCTGGATTCGTATCGAAATTACCAGCCTGTGCTTGAGCAACCAAGTTCTTCTCTGCGTCAGGAATATGCAAGCTCTTAGCCACATCTTCACCAAACTCTTTGATGTTCTTTTGGTACTCAGCTTCGCTAACAGAATAAGGAACACCTGTCACACGCAATGCACGCATACGCGCTTGAATATCTGAATAGTCCAAATCAGTTTTTACTAACCATGGATAGTTAGGCATTACTGATTGCGGCACTAAAGAACGTGGCGCTGTTAAATGTTGTGTGTGCCAAGCATTTGAGTATTTACCACCAACGCGTGCTAAATCTGGACCCGTACGTTTTGAACCCCATTGGAATGGGTGATCGTACTTAGACTCTGCAGCAAGTGAGTAGTGACCGTAACGCAATGCTTCATCACGGAATGGACGAATCATTTGTGAATGACACAAATAACAGCCTTCACGAATATAAATGTCACGACCACGTAACTCTAACGGTGAGTAAGGGCGGACACCTTCAACTTTTTCCACTGTTTCTTTAATAAAGAATAAAGGAACAATTTCAACAAGACCGCCAGCACTAATCGCCAACATCGTGAGTACAAGTAACAATCCTACGTTACGTTCAATTTTGTCATGTTTCATGATAACTCCAACTTTCTAATCTTTAAGTCCTCTATCAGGACTCATCCTTATGACATATCTGTAAATTATGACAGCCCGATTAAGCGCCTTGTTCTGTACTGCCGCTCTTAATTGTTTTGTACATGTTGTAGCACATAATCACCATGCCACTTAGGAAGAACAAACCACCTACAGCACGCATGATATATAGATTATGCG
>ERZ1034361.414-NODE-414-length-28733-cov-4.482412_pt1 | contig 28733 bp, 25 predicted proteins | sample MGYA00520617_ERZ1034361 | MGnify/ENA primary metagenome ERZ1034361 (study PRJEB33736, sample SAMEA104284507) | Azolla filiculoides | biome: Urban; feature: Water surface; material: Ditch water | place: Netherlands | collected 2015-10-28 | depth 0-0.1 m ...
AACGCGTTGAAGCGTGCCGCTGCGGCGCCGTCGATGACGCGGTGGTCCCATGTCAAAGACAGGGGCAGCATCAGGCGGGGCACAAACTGCTTGCCGTCCCACACGGGTTCCATGGTGCTCTTGCACACACCGAGGATGGCCACTTCGGGCGCGTTGATGATGGGCGTGAAGTACTTGCCACCAATGCCGCCGAGGCTAGAGATGGTGAAAGTCGCGCCGGTCATTTCTGCGGGGCCGAGTTTGCCGTCGCGGGCTTTCTTGGCCAGCTCTGACATTTCGGCGCTGATTTGCAGCACGCCTTTTTTGTCGCAATCGCGGATGACCGGAACCATCAAACCATTGGGCGTGTCAGCGGCAAAGCCGATGTGCCAGTAGTTTTTGTAGACCAGTGCATCGCCGTCGAGCGAGCTGTTGAACTCTGGGTATTTCTTGAGCGCGGCCACGCAAGCCTTGATCAAGAACGCCAGCATCGTGACCTTCACGCCGCTCTTCTCGTTCTCTTTGTTGGTCGAGACGCGGAAGGCTTCGAGGTCGGTGATGTCGCAGTCGTCATGGTTGGTAACGGCTGGAATCATGATGGCATTGCGAAGCAAGTTCGCGCCGCTGATCTTCTTGATGCGGCCCATTTCTTTGCGCTCGATCGGGCCGAACTTCGCAAAGTCAACCTTCGGCCATGGGATGAGACCCAAGGCTGCACCATCGCCACCCGCAGATGCGCCACCCTTGGCTGCTTGAGCCTTGGTTTGTGTCGCGCCCGACATGACGGACTTGGTGAACGTTTGCACGTCGTCTTGTGTGATGCGGCCTTTGTGGCCAGAGCCTTTGAGCTCTTCCAACGGCACACCGAGTTCGCGTGCGAACTTGCGCACAGAAGGTGATGCGTGTGGCAAGCCCAATGTGGGTGCGCCTGGTGCATGTGCGGGTGCTGCCACGGCAGCAACTGCTGAGGCCACTGCAGTGGTTGCAGCGACTGCGGCTGGTGCAGCAGCAACTACCGCAGATGCGGCAGCAGCCACAGGTGCAGCAGCGGCAGACACTGTGCCTTCCAAAATAGCCAGCAAGTCACCGATGTTGACGGTGTCGCCCACTTTGACCTTGAGCTCTTTGAGCACGCCAGCGTGTGACGATGGAATTTCCATCGACGCTTTGTCAGACTCAACGGTGATGAGCGACTGCTCCACCTTGATGGTGTCGCCAGGCTTCACAAACACTTCGATGACGGCGACGTTTTTGAAGTCGCCAATATCTGGCACGTGAATTTCGATGGGGCCGGATACCGATGAAGCGGCGGCGGCCACGGGGGCTGCAGCTGCAACGGGTGCAGGCGCAGCGGCTACAGGAGCAGCTGATGCATTTGAGGCCGCAGTGCCTGCGGGTGCACCAGCGGCTTCCACCACCAACACCACTGAGCCTTCTTTGACCTTGTCGCCCAAGTTCACGCGCAGCTCTTTGACCACACCGGCTGTGCTCGATGGAATTTCCATCGAGGCTTTGTCTGATTCGACGGTGATCAGGGACTGTTCCGCTTTCACGGTGTCGCCCACTTTGACCAGCAGTTCAATGACTGCGACTTCGTCGAAATCCCCGATATCCGGGACTTTTACTTCTACCAATGCCATGTTGTGTCTCCCGAATTTTTATGCGTACAGCGGGTTGATCTTGTCGACTTTGATGCCGTACTTTTTGATGGCTTCAGCCACTTGTGCCACTGGCACAGTGCCTTCTTCGCTGAGGGCTTTGAGGGCTGCGACCACGATGTAGTGGCGGTTGACTTCAAAGTGCTCACGCAGCTTGCTGCGGAAGTCGGAACGACCGAAGCCGTCTGTGCCCAACACTTTGTAGGTGCGGCCTTTGGGGATGAACGGACGAATCTGTTCGGCATAGGCTTTCATGTAGTCGGTCGATGCAACGACTGGACCAACGTAGGGGTCCAACTGTGCAGAGACAAACGGCACTTTTGGCTTGTCGGTGGGGTGCAACAAGTTGTAACGCTCAGCGTCTTGGCCGTCGCGTGTGAGTTCGTTGAAGCTTGGGCAGCTCCACACGTTGGCAGCCACGCCCCAATCGGCAGCGAGCAAGTCGCGTGCAGCGATGGATTCGCGCAAGATAGTGCCCGAGCCCAACAAGTTCACGCGTGGTGCAGTTTTCTTGCCCTCGCCTTGTTGCAGCAAGTACATGCCTTTGATGATTTGCTCTTCCGTGCCAGCTTTGAGGCCGGGCATGGCGTAGTTTTCGTTCAACAAGGTGATGTAGTAGAAGACGTTGTCTTGCTTCTCAACCATGCGCTTCAAACCGTGGTGCAGGATGACGCCGACTTCGTGTGCGAAGGTGGGGTCATAAGACACGCAGTTAGGAATGGTGTTGGCCATGATGTGGCTGTGACCGTCTTCGTGCTGCAAGCCTTCGCCGTTCAAAGTGGTACGGCCCGATGTGCCGCCCAACAAGAAGCCGCGTGCTTGCATGTCGCCAGCAGCCCATGCCAAGTCGCCAATGCGTTGGAAACCAAACATCGAGTAGTACACGTAGAACGGAACCATGATGCGGTTGCTGGTGGAGTAGCTGGTCGCTGCTGCAATCCAGCTCGACATACCGCCGGCTTCGTTGATGCCTTCTTGCAAGATTTGACCGGCTTTGTCTTCCTTGTAATACATCACTTGGTCTTTATCGACCGGTGTGTATTGCTGACCTGCTGGGTTGTAAATACCGATTTGACGGAACAAACCTTCCATACCAAAGGTACGGGCTTCGTCCACCAAAATTGGCACCACGCGTGGGCCCAAAGCTTGGTCACGCAAGAGCTGCGTGAGGAAGCGCACATAGGCTTGAGTGGTCGAGATTTCACGGCCTTCGGCTGTGGGCTCCATCACCGATTTGAAGATGTCCAACGCGGGCACGGTGAAGCTTTCTTCAGCTTTCGTGCGACGGTGTGGCAAGTAGCCGCCCAAGGCCTTGCGGCGCTCGTGCAGGTACTTCATTTCTGGGGTGTCATCCGCAGGCTTGTAGAACGGCACGTTGGCCAATTCGCTGTCTGGCACTGGGATGTTGAAGCGGTCGCGCATGTAGCGGATGTCTTCGTCTGTGAGCTTCTTGGTTTGGTGAACGTTGTTCTTGCCCTCGCCTGCTTTGCCCATGCCAAAACCTTTGACGGTTTTGATCAGCAACACAGTCGGTTGGTCTTTGTGCTTCACGGCTGCGTCGTAAGCGGCGTAGACCTTTTGTGGGTCGTGGCCGCCGCGCTTCAAAGCCCAGATTTCGTCGTCGCTCATGTGCGAGACCATTTCGAGCGTGCGTGGATCGCGACCGAAGAAGTGCTTGCGCACATAAGCGCCGTCGTTGGCTTTGAACGCTTGGAAGTCGCCGTCCAAGGTTTCCATCATGATCTTGCGCAGTGCGCCGTCTTTGTCGCGGGCCAAGAGCTTGTCCCACTCGCTGCCCCACAAGAGCTTGATGACGTTCCAGCCTGAGCCACGGAATTCGCCTTCGAGTTCTTGCACGATCTTGCCGTTGCCGCGCACTGGGCCGTCCAAGCGTTGCAAGTTGCAGTTGACGACAAAGATCAAGTTGTCGAGTTTTTCGCGAGCGGCCAAACCGATCGCACCCAAGGATTCAACTTCGTCCATCTCGCCGTCGCCGCAGAACACCCAGACCTTGCGGTTTTCGGTGTTGGCAATGCCACGTGCATGCAAGTACTTCAAGAAGCGCGCTTGGTAAATGGCCATCAATGGGCCAAGGCCCATTGAGACTGTTGGGAACTGCCAGAACTCAGGCATGAGTTTGGGGTGTGGGTAGCTGGACAAACCTTTGCCATCGACTTCTTGACGGAAGTTGAGCAACTGCTCTTCGGTCAAGCGGCCTTCAAGGTAAGCGCGGGCGTAAACGCCGGGAGACACGTGACCTTGGATGTACAAGCAGTCGCCACCGTGGTTTTCGTTTTCAGCGTGCCAGAAGTGGTTAAAGCCCGCACCAAACATGTGGGCCAATGATGCAAATGAGCCGATGTGACCGCCAAGGTCGCCACCGTCTTCTGGGTTGTGGCGGTTGGCTTTGACCACCATCGCCATCGCGTTCCAGCGCATGTAGGCGCGCAGGCGTTCTTCAATTTCGATGTTGCCGGGGCAATGGGCTTCTTGATCGGGTTCGATCGTGTTCACGTAGCCAGTGGTGGCAGAGAACGGCATGTCGATGCTGCTCTCGCGGGCATGTTCGAGCAGTTGCTCTAACAAGAAGTGCGCACGTTCAGGCCCTTCTGCATTGATGACGGCGGACAGGGCGTCCATCCATTCACGCGTTTCTTGGCTGTCCACGTCGTTGCGCAGATCGTTCGGTTGTGCTGACATGCTTGTCTCCTCTTGTTGCACTTGTTTTGACTCGAATGTACGGAGTTTCTCACAAAATTTAAAAATTTCAAATAGCGATGCTTGATTTCTTATTATGAAATTCAATAATTACCCAATGCTCGGGTTATTACTGCCGCATAAACTCTAAGCACATGCTGAACAAGACCCCTGCTACTTTTATTCAACCGCTGATCACTATGTGGCGCACATGGTGGCGCAAGCAAAGCCCCAACCGACAAGACCGCTTCGCCTTCATGGCTCCGCTGGCTGCGGTGGTGTTGTTCATGGCCGCCATCACCACGGCGTTTTGGTATTTGCGGTACGAAGAAATTGACCGCGAACAAGAGGTAGTGCGCCGAGATGTGGAGTACGCACAACAGCGCCTGCGCGTGCGACTGCTGGACAAGCAAGAGCAAATCATGCGCATGGCGCGTGAGATTGCCAACCACGAAACAAACAGCAAAGCCTTCATTCTTGAGGCGCAAACCGTTTTAAACCAAAGCCCTGAATTGGCTAGCCTGACTTGGCTAGACGCCAAACAACGTGTGCTGAGCACCTACATCAGCACCAGTAACAACTCCACCATGACCTTGCCGGTGGGCAGCACCGTCACGCATGCGGAAACACGCAACACCTACCAACTGGCGCGTGATTTGTTGCAGCCTGTTTACTCACCGCCCATCATTGAAAAGCGCCCTAACTCTGCGCCTTACACACAGCTGCAGTTGCATGTGCCCATCGTGAACCATGGCAAGTTTGAAGGCGTGCTGCTGGCCGAATACACCATGGACGGCATGCTGCGCTTTGCAGTGCCCAGCGAAGTGGCCAACCGTTACGCCGTGTCTTTGCGCGATGCCGATAACCATGTGCTGGCAGGCCAAGCCAACAAGTCACGCCCCAAAGTCACAGAGGTGCTGCCTTGGTTGTTCCAAACCAACGAATACGAAGTGCCCATCACGCCAGTGGGCTACGCCTTATCGCTGCACGCTCAGCCTTACCGCACATCCCAAGGTTTGATTGGCAATGGTGTGTTTTGGTTGGTCGCCCTGCTGAGCGCGATGACCGCATGGATGTTGATTGGTACGTGGCGTCACACGCGCCGACGTGTGCAAGCCCAACAAGCCTTGGTGGCCGAGACCAACTTTCGCCGTGCGATGGAAAACTCCATCCTCACCGGTATGCGCGCGATGGACATGAAAGGCCGCATCACCTATGTGAATGCTGCGTTTTGCCAAATGACGGGCTGGACCGAAGAAGAGCTGGTGGGTCGTGAACCGCCCTTCCCCTACTGGCCTGACGAAGACCGCGAAACCTTAGAGCAAAAACTCAACCAAGAGTTGCAAGGCGAAACGACCAGCAGCGGTTTTCAAGTGCGCGTCAAACGCAAATGCGGCGAACTGTTTGAAGCACGTTTGTATGTGTCACCCCTAGTAGATGCTCGTGGACAACAAACTGGCTGGATGACGTCGATGACCGACATCACCGAGCCCAACCGTGTGCGTGAACAACTCACCGCTGCCCACGACCGATTCACCACGGTGCTAGAAGGTTTGGATGCATCGGTGTCTGTTGCGCCACTGGGCAGCAAAGAATTGTTGTTTGCCAACAAGCTCTATCGCCAGTGGTTTGCCAACACCACGCAGGGACACCTGAGCCTTGTGTCACAAGCAGGCCAACCACGCACATTGGCTTTGTCGGATACGGCAGCCGATGATGCCCAAGACCAAGACGATGGTTTGATGGGCTTGCCCACCGAGTCGCTAACGGAAACCAAAGCGGAAAACGCTGAGATTTATATCCCTGAGTTGGGCAAGTGGTTAGAAGTGCGCTCACGCTACCTCAACTGGGTGGATGGCCGTTTGGCGCAAATGGTGATTGCCTCAGACATCACACCACGACGACAAGCCGAAGAACAAGCGCAACTGCAAGCAGAGCGTGCAGAGACGGCCAGCCGACTCATCACCATGGGTGAAATGGCGTCGAGCGTGGCGCATGAGTTGAACCAGCCACTGACTGCCATCAACAACTATTGCAGCGGCATGATCTCGCGCATCAAGGCCAACAACTTGAACGAGGAAGACTTGCTCAAGGCCCTTGAGAAAACAGCACACCAAGCACAGCGTGCAGGCCAGATCATTCAGCGCATTCGCAGCTTTGTGAAACGCAGTGAGCCCAACCGCACCCCTTCGGATGTGGCAGCCATGGTGGCTGAGGCGGTGGAATTGGCGGGCATTGAGATGCGTAGGCGACAGGTGCGCCTCAACCAAGTGATAGCCGCACGCTTGCCAGCCGTCAACGTGGACCCGATCTTGATTGAACAGGTGTTGGTCAACTTGATGCGCAATGCCGCCGAGTCGATTGACTTGGCCCAACGCCCGCTGACGCAGCGCGATGTGGAGCTCAAGGTCTTGCCGCGCACCGAGGGCGGTCAGCCCGTGGTGGAGTTCACCGTCACCGACACGGGCCGAGGTTTACCGCCCGAAGTGTTAGAACGTTTGTTTGAAGCTTTCTTCTCGACCAAGTCCGAAGGCATGGGAATTGGCCTGAATTTGTGCCGCTCCATCGTCGAATCCCACCAAGGCCGGATGAAGGCCGAGAACCTCTACAATGCTGATGAAATAACGGGCTGCCGCTTTTCCTTCTGGATACCGGTCCGATAGGTTGGAGTTTTATTGATGAGTTTGATCCCCAAAAAAGGTACGGTCTACGTTGTGGACGACGACGAGGCTGTACGTGATTCCTTGCAGTGGTTGTTAGAGGGCAAGGACTACCGTGTTCGCTGCTTTGACTCCGCCGAAACTTTTTTAAGCCGTTACGACCCACGCGAAGTCGCCTGCTTGATCGTGGACATCCGCATGGGTGGCATGACTGGCCTTGAGCTGCAAGACCGCTTGGTGGAACGCAAGTCTCCTTTGCCCATCGTGTTCATCACCGGTCACGGCGATGTGCCCATGGCTGTGGACACCATGAAAAAAGGCGCGATGGACTTCATCCAAAAACCTTTTGACGAAACAGCTTTGAGCAATTTGGTGGAACGCATGTTGGCCCAAGCCACCACCGCCTTTGCTGACTACCAACAAGCCGCCAGCCGCGACGCGCTGATGGCCAAGCTGACCACCCGCGAAGCCCAAGTGCTAGAGCGCATCGTGGCCGGTCGCTTGAACAAGCAAATTGCAGACGACCTCGGCATCAGCATCAAAACCGTGGAAGCGCACCGCGCCAACATCATGGAAAAGCTCAATGCCAACACCGTGGCCGACTTGCTGAAAACCGCACTCGGACAAAACGCTGCCAAAGCCTAACTAGGCCGCACGTTTGCACACCCATTAAACGCCCGTGTCTCACGGGCGTTTTCAATTCAACTTCTTCTCTGTATACACAAGACCATGACTGCACAACTGATTGACGGCAACGCCCTCTCCAAACAACTGCGCGCCCAAGTGGCAGCCGACACAGCGGCACTCAAAGCCAAAGGCTTGACGCCCGGCCTAGCCGTGGTGTTGGTGGGCGACAACCAAGCCAGCCAGGTGTATGTGCGCAACAAGGTCAAAGCATGTGAAGACGCAGGCCTGCACTCAGTCCTCGAAAAATACGAAGCCACCATGACCGAGGCCGATTTGTTGGCCCGCGTGGAAGCGTTGAACCACGACGACAGCATTCACGGCATCTTGGTGCAACTGCCTTTGCCTGCGCACATCGACGCGCAAAAAGTGATCGAAGCCATCAGCCCCGCCAAAGACGTGGACGGTTTTCACATCGCGAGCGCAGGCGCATTGATGACCGGCATGCCCGGCTTTTGGCCTTGCACACCCTATGGCTGCATGAAGATGCTGGAGAGCATTGGCTACGACCTGAAAGGCAAACACGCCGTGGTGATTGGCCGCAGCAACATCGTGGGCAAGCCCATGGCACTCATGCTGTTGCAAAAAGATGCCACCGTGACGGTGGCGCATTCGCGTACGCAAAACCTCAAAGCCCTCACCTTGCAAGCCGACGTGATCGTGGCCGCCGTGGGCAAGCGCAATGTGTTGACGGCTGACATGGTCAAGCCAGGTGCTGTGGTGCTGGACGTGGGCATGAACCGCAACGATGAAGGCAAGCTGTGCGGCGATGTGGACTTTGACGGCGTGAAAGAAGTGGCCGGCTACATCACCCCTGTACCGGGTGGGGTTGGACCGATGACCATCACAATGTTGCTGGTCAACACCTTGGAATCGGCGCAACGGGCCTTATCTGAGAAACATTGAAAGTTTTCTTATGACACACGCTATCAATCCGCTTCTCGATTTCTCGAATCACCCGTTGTTCGACGTCATCCAACCATCGCACATCGCGCCTGCACTTGATCAACTCTTGCCAGCAGCCGATGCTGCGTTAGAGCAAGTGACAGCAGCCGACTTCCCCGCCGAGTGGAAAGCAATTGCTTCGGTGCTGGATGTGGCCACCGAAAAACTCAGCCGCGCTTGGGGTGCTGTGAGCCATTTGCACTCTGTGGCCGACACGCCTGAGTTGCGCGCTGCGTATACCGAAGCGCTGCCACGCGTGACTGAGTTCTACACGCGCCTTGGTGCAGACGAGCGCTTGTATGCCAAGTACAAAGCCATCGATGTGGCGAGCTTGAACACCGAACAAAAACACGCACACACCTTGGCCATGCGCAACTTTGTGTTGTCGGGTGCTGAGCTGGTGGGTGCTGCCAAGGAACGCTTTGCCGCCATTCAAGAGCGCCAAGCCGAGGTGAGCCAAAAGTTCAGCGAGAACGTGTTGGACGCGACTGACCAATGGTCGGCCATCGTCACCGCCGAAGAGTTGGCCGGTGTGCCAGACGACGTGTTGCAAACCACACGCGCAGCTGCTGAGAAGGATGGCGTGGAAGGCCACAAGCTGAATTTGAAAATGCCGTGCTACCTGCCCATCATGCAGTTTGCCCACAGCTCGGCCCTGCGTGAAAAGCTGTACCGCGCTTACGCCACGCGTGCCTCTGACCAATCGGAAGCTGTTCAAGGTGGAAAAACAGAACAAGACAACACACCTTGGGTGAAAGAAATCTTGGCCTTGCGCCAAGAAGAATCTCAGCTCTTGGGCTATGCCAACTACGCCGAGGTGTCGTTGGCTGCCAAGATGGCGCAGTCGCCCGCCGAGGTGATGGCCTTCTTGCGCGACCTCGCCAAACGTGCCCGCCCCTACGCCGAAAAAGACGTGGCCGAGATGCGCGCCTTTGCTGCTGAGCACTTGAACCTGCAAGACCCACAACCGTGGGACTGGCCGTACATCGGCGAGAAGCTCAAAGAAGCGCGCTACGCGTTCAGCGAGCAAGAAGTCAAACCGTACTTCACTGCGCCTAAGGTGTTGGCGGGTTTGTTCAAAATTGTGGAGACCTTGTTTGAGGTGAGCATTCGCCGCGACGACGCGCCGGTGTGGCATCCAGCAGTGGAGTTCTATCGCATTGAACGCGCTGGACAACTGGTGGGCCAGTTCTACCTCGACCCAGGCGCTCGCGCAGGCAAACGCGGCGGCGCGTGGATGGACGATGTGCGCGCACGCTGGTTGCGCCCTGACACAGGTGCGTTGCAAACACCCGTGGCACACCTTGTGTGCAACTTCTCCGAAGCCGTGGGCGGCAAGCCACCGCTGCTCACGCACGACGACGTGATCACCCTCTTCCACGAATGCGGCCACGGCTTGCACCACATGCTCACGCAAGTGAACGAGCGCGATGTGTCTGGCATCAGCGGTGTGGAGTGGGATGCGGTCGAGCTGCCCAGCCAGTTCATGGAAAACTTCTGCTGGGAGTGGAGCGTGCTGCGCCACATGACCGCGCACGTGGACACGGGCGAGCCTTTGCCACGCGCCTTGTTCGACAAAATGTTGGCCGCCAAAAACTTCCAAAGCGGTTTGCAAACGCTGCGCCAAATCGAGTTCTCACTCGTGGACATGCTGCTGCACTCTGACGGCGACAAAGCGCAAGACTTCATGCAAGTGCTGCGCGATGTGCGCGCCGAAGTGGCCGTGTTGCAAAGCCCTGCATGGGGTCGCACGCTGCACACCTTCAGCCACATCTTTGCAGGCGGCTATGCGGCCGGCTACTACAGCTACAAGTGGGCCGAGGTGCTGAGCGCCGATGCCTACGCCGCGTTTGAAGAAACCGCAGGCGCAGATGGCGAACCTAGCATTGACACAGGCCGCCGCTACCGCGAAACCATCCTAGAAGTCGGCGGCAGCCGCCCTGCGATGGAATCGTTCAAAGCCTTCCGTGGCCGTGAGCCTCAGCTGGATGCGCTGCTCCGCCACCAAGGCATGAGCGCCGCGCATTGAGCATCACCAAGGAATCGCTGCGCCTTTGTAATCCACAAAGTGCGCAGCGGCTTTCGCTGGCAAATCATCCAAAGCACTGAGTAAACCCGCCACCGATTGCGCGGGTGTGAGGCAGTCTTGCGCAGGCACAAACGGCGCTGACAAATTGGATGCCACTGTGCCGGGCTGCATGGCCGCCACCACGAGTTGTGGACGTTTACGTGCAGCCTCGATCGCTGCGGTTTGCAGCACCATGTTCAATGCTGCTTTGGCTGCACGGTAGCCATACCAACCGCCTTTGCCGTTGTCGCTGATGCTGCCCACACGTGCCGACAGCTTGGCGTAGATGCTGCGCTGCTCGGTGGCGAGCAAAGGCACAAAGTGTTTGAGCAGCAACGCGGGGCCAATGGTGTTGACTTCAAACGCACGGGCCAGTTGCGTGGCCTTGAGTGCGCCCATGTATTTTTCTGGTCCCTGCCCGTCGATGGTGAGTGCGCCTGTGGCATCGATGATGAGGTGAAACGGGCCTTGAGATTGGGCAGCCAGCTCAGCAGCCGCAGCTGCCATGCTGGCCTCGTCTTCTAAACGAAATGCAGGTTGCGAATTGCGCGACAAGCCGACCACTTGCGAGCAAGCTGAATCAGCCTGCAAGGCCTCAACAAACGCACTCCCCAGCGCACCCGATGCACCCAGCACCAAAGCCCGATAAGAAGTGCCTAGGCTTTTCAAAACTTCAGCGTCTTCACGCCGGTGGATGTGCCCAGCAAACACACTTGCGCTTTTTGATGCGCAAACACACCCACAGTCACCACGCCTGGCCATTGGCTGACGTCGGTTTCAAACTGCAGTGGGTCGGTGATTTTCAAACCCGTCACATCGACGATGTGCTGGCCGTTGTCGGTCACCAAAGGTTGGCCATCTTTCAAACGCACCTTGGCGCTTCCACCCATTGCAGCAAACTGGCGCATCACGCGAGCGGTGGCCATGGGAATCACTTCCACTGGCAAAGGGAATGCACCCAATGCATCGACCAGTTTGCTTTCATCGGCAATGCACACAAACATCTTGGATTGCGCAGCCACAATTTTTTCGCGTGTCAACGCAGCACCGCCGCCTTTGACCATGTGGCCTTGGTGATCGATTTCGTCTGCGCCGTCGATGTAGACCGACAGGCTTTCCACCTCGGCCGCTTCAAACACTTTGATGCCCAAAGCTTGCAAGCGTTCGGTGGAAGCCACCGAGCTAGACACCGCGCCTTTGATTTGGTCTTTCATGGTGGCCAAGGCGTCGATGAACTTGTTCACCGTAGAGCCTGTGCCCACGCCCACCACTTCGCCGGGCACCACGTATTGCAGGGCGGCCTGGCCCACCAAAGTCTTTAATTCATCTTGTGTCAGGGGGGCGGCGTTTTGTGGGGTGCTCATGGGCGAAAATCCGAGTTGTATTGACCAAAGCTTGAGATTATCCATGTCGTTGTTGCCTTATTCACTTGCCCGCCCATTTCTGTTTGCCATGGATGCCGAAACCGCCCATGAGCACACGCTGGCCATGCTGGCCCGCACACAAAATACGCCGTTGGCTTGGGCCTATTGCCAAGAGCGCGTGCAAGACCCCGTTCAACTGGCAGGGTTGAACTTCCCCAACCGTGTGGGCTTGGCCGCTGGTTTGGACAAAAACGCGCACTGCATTGACGGCTTGGCCGCCATGGGTTTTGGCTTTGTGGAAGTGGGCACGGTGACGCCCAAGGGCCAGCCCGGCAACCCCAAGCCCCGCATGTTTCGTTTGCCCGAAGCCAATGCGCTGATCAACCGCCTTGGTTTTAACAACGAAGGCCTCGATGCTTTCTTGGCCAACGTGAAGCTGGCGAAGTTCCGCAGCAAATCGGGCACGCCCATGTTGCTGGGCCTGAACATCGGCAAGAACGCCGTTACGCCTATTGAGAACGCCGCAGACGACTACCTGATTTGCCTAGACGGCGTCTACCCACATGCCGACTACGTGACGGTGAACATCTCTAGCCCCAACACCAAAAACCTGCGCGAGCTGCAAAGCGACGAAGCGCTGGATGCGCTCATCGGCACACTCGCCAAACGCCGCGCAGAGCTGGCTCAGAAGCACAACAAGCAAGTGCCGGTGTTCATCAAGATCGCGCCTGATTTAGACAGCGACCAAATCGCGGTGATTGCGGCCACCCTAAAGCGCCACTGTGTGCATGAAGGCACGCCATCTTGGGGCGTGATTGCGACCAACACCACCATCGCCCGCGACGCGGTGCAAGGCATGGCGCATGCCGAAGAGACAGGCGGCCTCTCAGGCGCACCGGTGTTTGAAAAGAGCAATGAAGTGATTCGCCAGCTGCGTGCGGCGATGGGCCCTAACTTCCCCATCATCGGCGTGGGCGGCATTCTGAGTGGCGACGATGCCGTGGCCAAAATCAAAGCGGGTGCGGATGTGGTGCAGATTTACACCGGTCTGATTTACAAAGGCCCAGCGCTTGTGAAAGAGGCCGCGTTGGCCATTCGCGATCACGCCTAAAAGCCAAACGGGCCTATGGCCAAACCTCAGGCAAAGACCGTGCGGTAACCCTCAAAGCGCTTTGACCAATAGCCATTGCTCATGCGCTCGGTTTTCACACCGGTTCGCTCGTTGGCGGCGTGCACAAATTTGCCGTCGCCGATGTAGATGCCCACATGTGAAAACGATGGGCCAAGCGTATTGAAAAACACCAAGTCGCCGGGGTGTGCCTGCGACGCATCAATCGAACGCGTCGCAGCCGCCATTTGCGCGGCACTGCCCTTGAGGGCAATACCGGCTGACTCTCTGTAAACAAAGGTCACCAGCCCCGAGCAATCAAAACCCGTGTGCAGTTTTTTGCCGCCATAGGTGTAGCCGCGGTCAAGCATGGCAATGGCTTGCATGACGATGTCTTGGCGCTTGGCGGGGTTGTTGGGATAGCTTTGCGAAGTAGCCGTATTGGATGAATGCTTGCGCGACAGCGACGAGCACGCCACCAAAAATGGCGTGATGCAAGCACTGAGGAACAAACGTTTATTCATGCCGAGAACTTTACTGCAAGCCCATCAAAGCGATGCGGCAATGAAAAACGGCCCCCGAAGGAGCCGTTTCAGAGGTCTTGGAAAACCTAGAAATTAACGCTTCTTAGCAGCAGGCTTAGCTGTCTTCAAAGCTGTTTCTGTCATGTTTTTGTAGTTGGCTTCAGCAACATCGGTGGCTTGCTTGACAGCTTTTTGCACAGATTCCAAAGCGTTGTTGCCAGCAGACACGGCTGTTTTGAAAGCGGCCACAGCAGCTTCAGAACCAGCAGGTGCGTTTTTAGCAGCGTTGTCCACCATGTCGTGGAAAGCTTTTTGAGCTTCAGCCACTTTGGATTCAACGTGGCCAGTGAAATGAGAACCTGTACCTGTGGTGATTTCAACCAAGTGACGGTTGTAGGCAACAGCTTTTTCAGCCAAAGGTTGGAACAGGCTAGCTTGCAAAGCCAACAACTCTTGTGCGTCTTTCACGCTCAAAGCAGCGTGAGTTTGTTTTTGTGAATCAGCCAAGGTGCTTTTTGCAGCAGCCAAGTTCAACTCGATGAGTTGTTCCACGCCAGAGAAGGCTTTGGTGGTCAAACCAACCAAAGTTTCCAAGTTGGCTTTGTTAGCGGCGATTACTTGTTCAGGTGTCAAAGTCATTTCATATCTCCAAAATTTAAAAGGATGGTTAAAACTGCTCTGAACCCGGCCTAAGCTGAATTTATGTTGCAGTGCAGCATGAAACGTATTCTAAAGATAAGTTTCACGCTAACAAGGGTTTTGCGCCCAAATGGTGCGCTTTTAGAGCTGACAGACTAAATCTGGGCTAAAAGCCCTTATTCCACGCCGTGCGCCCAATGGTTTTTCCATTGCAGCCGGTATTGCTGGGCCAAATCTTCAGATTTCAAAATCAAAAAATTCTCAGCATTGCGGGTGGCGGCGGAGTTGGTGAAGTTGAAACTTCCCGTGATGACCTTGTTCAAATCAATCACCATCACTTTGTTGTGCGCGATGGCGTGCTTGCCGTCTTGGCGCACATCGATCTGCGCATGTTGCAAAACGCTGATGACATAGCGGTTGGAGCTTGCACTCTTTTTATCCAGCAGCACACGCACCAACACGCCCCGCTGATGGGCGCGCACCAAAGCTTGGGCAATGCCGTTGTGCGTAAAGCCATAGGCCTGCACCAAGACCTCACGCTCGCTTGCATCAATGGCTTTGATGATGGCTGCGACTGCATTGGCAGGCGGGGTGAAATACACACCCAACACCTCCACCGTCATGTCTGGGTTATCAGACTGCGCTCTGGCAGGTGCTGCGACCACCCCGAGCAGCCCAATTAACAAAGACACAAAAAACTTCATAGTGCCAATGCTAAACCGTTGGCATCACATTTCTCGACTTTGACTTACAGGCGACATGTTCAAACGGACAGAACAGGTAAAGTCAGCTCGCTTTGAAAAACCATACTTCCTCACACGCGCTATCGCCCACGACACGTCGGGCGATTTTTTTGCTGTCGCTGGCCACTTTCTCCAGCATGGCCTTGCAGCGCATTTGCGACCCCATGCTGCCCGAGCTGTCACGCGTGTTTGAGGTGCCCATCAGCGAGGCATCGCAAGTCATCTCCTTGTTCGCCCTCACCTACGGCTTGATGCAGCTGTTTTACGGCCCTGTGGGCGACCGCTTTGGCAAGTACCGCGTGGTCATGCTGGCCTGCATGGGCTGCGGCGTGGGCAGTGTGCTGTCGGCACTTAGCGCCAATTTAGAAATTCTTGTGGCCTCACGCATCGCCACCGCACTGGCTGCGGCCGCCATCATTCCGCTCACCCTGGCTTGGGTGGGCGATGTGGTGCATTACGAGCAACGCCAAGAAACGCTGGCACGTGTAGGCATAGGCACCACGCTGGGCATGACCGGCGGCCAGTTGTTTGGCGGCTTGCTGACCGACACCTTTGGCTGGCGTTGGGCATTTGCGCTGATGGCCTTTGCGTTCGCAGTCGTCAGCTTTTTGCTCTTGAAACAACTCAAACATTTAGAGCCCGTCGCGCAACACGGGCACGAACCTGCTGGGTTTTTCAAACAACTCCAACAAGTCGCGCACAACGCATGGGCGCGCACGCTGCTGAGCGTGGCGCTGGTCGAAGGCGCAATGATTTTTGGTTTGCTCGCCGTCACCGCCTCGCACTTGCACCACATGCACCACATCTCACTCACACTGGCGGGCGGAACCACCGCGCTGTATGGCTTGGGTGGCATGGCTTACATGGCGGTGGCCAAATTTGCCATTCGCCGATTTGGCGAAGTGGGCTTGGCCCGTTGGGGCGGCGCGTATTTTGGCCTTGCGTTTTTGGTGATTGCGTTTTGCCCTTGGTGGCAACTGGCCCTGCCCGCTTGCTTTGTGGCGGGCTTTGGCTTTGCCATGTTTCACAACACCATGCAGGCCAAGGCCACACAAATGGTGCCCACGGCGCGCGCCACAGGCGTGACGCTGTTTGCGGGCTTTTTGTTTTTAGGACAAGCCATCGGCGTGTTGGTGCTGGCGGCGCTCATCGGTGTGTTTGACTCCAGCCATGTACTGGGCGCTGTAGCTTTAGGCGTGATGGGACTGGGCGCTTTTTTTGCACACGCCATTGCCAAGCGCAACGCCACACAGGCCGACCACGCTTAACATTAGCCCCTATGACTCAAGACATCGAACAACTCGCCCAACAACTCGAACAACACCCAGACTACCGCGTGCTTCGCCGCCTCATCCCTGGCCGTGTGTTCAACACCCCCGCCCCCGGCCAAAAGCTCAGCAAAGGCGTGGTGCTCGACACCGAGACCACCGGCTTTGACGTGGCCCAAGACCGCGTGATTGAGCTGGGCATGCTGGCCTTTGAATTCGACCCCGTCACAGGCGTGGTCTACCGCGTGAGCGATGTGTTTGACGAGCTAGAAGACCCAGGCTTTGCCATTCCCCCCGCGACCATTGCCGTGCACCACATCACCGACGAGATGGTGAAAGGCCACCGCATTGACGATGCACGCGTGGCTGAGTTTTTGAAAAACGTGGACGTGGTCATTGCCCACAACGCCCAATTTGACCGCCCCTTCGTCGAAGCTCGCTGGCCGCTGTTTGAACAACTCAACTGGGCTTGCAGCATCAAAGACATTGACTGGCGCGAAGAAGGCTTTGGCTCTGCCAAGCTGGAGTATTTGCTCAGCACCCAAGGCTACTTTTACGAAGCCCACCGCGCCGAGGCCGATTGCTGGGCGCTGCTTGAACTGTTGAACCAAGTGCTGCCGCAAAGCCAACAAACGGCCCTGCTTGCCGTGCTGATGACTTTGAACAAGCCGCAGCAAAAGGTGTACGCCATCAACTCGCCATTTGAGACCAAAGACAAGCTCAAAGCCCGCAACTACCGCTGGTCTGCCGAGCTGCGCTGCTGGAGCCGCGTGGTGGCTGGTGAAGCCGAAACCAAGCAAGAGCTGGAATGGCTCAAGCACCATGTGTACGCAGGCCGCAGTGCTCGCGTGGAGCTAGAAACCACGGGCGGCAAAGTGCGCTATTCCAACCGAGTGGGGCACAAAGAAGTGGTGACGCTTTAAACGGGCGATGCCGTCAACTTAGCGCATGGCGCACAACAAAAAGCCGGGCTAGCCCGGCTTTGTTGTTTGTGTTGCACGTCGTTTAGTAGTTCACGGGCTGCCAAGGCACTTGGCAAGTCGGTACGTTGGGGTAGTACTGCTGCGACGTTGAACAGAAATACGCCACACGGTTAGGCGGTGCATATTGCTGCTGCACCACCACCGGCGCTGCATAGCTAGGAGTGCTAGCTGCGTAAATCACGCTGCCCACGATGGCCGCACCCAAAACAGGGGCCAACCAATGGTTGCTTGAACCGCGGTAGTGGCTGCCATATCCATGACCATGGCTTTGCACATAGCCATGACCACCAAAGTGCTGAACGCTGTGACCACCACGGCCACCGCCATGCCCATGACCACCCGCTTGCGCAGGCAAAACCACGGCAAAGGTCAATAAACAGGCTAACAAGGCAGATACGCGTTTCATAGCAAACTCACTTTGTGAAAAATGTCACCCTACAACGCAGCAAGTCGCTACTTGGATGACAAGCACATTCACACGCGCAAGGCCTCGACAAACAAAGCCACCACGCTCAGCAGACCCACCAGCCAAAAGATGGAGCGCCAAGCGGCCTTGTCGGCCACATAACAAACGATGTAGCCCACACGTGCCACCACAAACGTGACTGCAAGCCCTTCCACCACAGCGACATCCACCTGCGCCATGGTGGCGATGATGACGCCAGCGGCAAAAAACGGAAACGCTTCAAAACTATTGGCCTGCGCGGCATTGCCCCGCGCTCTGAAACCCGTTTGCTCGCCCAGCCATTGGCGGGGATTGTGGTTGTCGTAGCGGCGAAAGCCCCACTTCGCGGCCATCGTGCCCAAATATGGCAACAAGCCGGCGATCAAGACGCACAAAAAAGAAATTTTCATCGCATCACCACCAACCAAGGACTGACGCAGGTTTGCACCATCGGAAAGTACTGCCCCGTCTCACGGCAAAAATAAGCCTCGACCGGCTGCTGCACGGGCTGGCTGTTGACCCATTGCGTGGGCTGCGGATTAGTAACCACCACAGTAGGCGGGCTGGTGATGATCACGGTAGAAGGCTGCACGGGGCGCGACAAATAAATCGACGTGCCCACAATCGCACCGCCCACCAAAGCTGGGCCCCAAAAATTGTTGCCGTAACCACCGTAATAAACACTGGTATGCCCACGGTAGCCACCATGGGGTCCGTGCGCCGTGGCTACGCCGGCAGTTGCGGCAAGCAACAGACTCAAAGCCAAGGTGCGAAATTTAATAGTCATAGTCCGCTCTCTTTCTCTCAATGCGCTCATTGTGGTCTAAGCGCGTCAAGAATTGATTAAGTTTTCTAAAGCCAACGCCACGCGCGCCAAATGCGCGTCTTGGCCGGCAACGCTAGACACCATCAAACCCACAGGCAACTCACCCGCTTCATGGCAAGGCAGGCTCCACGCGCAGCCGTCCATGTAGTTGATGGCCGAGGGGTTACGCAACAACAAGCGGTTCACTTTGAAAAACGCCTCATCGTCTTTGAGCAAAGGCTCAGTCAATGGCGCGACCATTGGCACAGTGGGGCACAACATGGCGTCAAAGCCGTGTAGCGTTTGCACGGCTGCTGCAATCCACGCATGGCGGCGGTTGTGTAGCTCTAGGTAGTCTTGGGCGCTGATGCCTTTGCCCAGCATCATGCGAGCCACCACGCGGTGGTCAATTTGGTGTGCACCGCGCTCTAGGCGTGCGTGGTGTGCGGCGTAGCTCTCAATCGGCGAAAAGCCACCGGGCATGCTGAGCGCAGCAATGTCGCCCAGCGCTGTGAAAGGTATCTCCACCACCTGTGCGCCCGCCTCACTGATGCGGCGCAAGGTGCGCGCAAAAGCTTGGGCCACGGTGGCATCCACATCGTCCATCATCAAAGTTTGCGGCACGGCAAAACGCAGGCCGCGCAAGTTGGCTGCATCGGTGGGCAACGGCTGCTGCGACAGCACCGCATCCACCGCCAAACACGCACGCACCGAGCGGGTGATGCTGCCAACGGTGTCCAGCGTGCGCGACAACTCCATCACACCCGTGCACGGAATGCGCGCTTGCGTGGCCTTAAAGCCCACCAAACCACACAGCGCAGCGGGAATGCGAATGGAGCCGCCCGTGTCTGTGCCAATGCCCACCTCGGCCAGCCCCAAAGCCACCGACACTGCAGCGCCCGACGACGAGCCTCCGGGCACGCGTGCGTGCGCTGGGTCAGCAGGATTGGCAGGCGTGCCGTGGTGTGGGTTGATGCCCACGCCCGAGAACGCAAACTCGCTCATATTGGTTTTGCCCAGCACCACCGCACCTGCATCGCGCAAGCGTTGCAGCACGGGTGCGTCGTGCAGCGCAGGCGCTTCGCCCGCGCACACCACGCCACCGGCCATGGTGGTTTCGCCCGCCACATCGATGTTGTCTTTGAGCGTGATGCACACGCCGTGCAACACACCTAGGCTGCGGCCTGCTTGTGCCTGCACATCACAGTGCTGCGCTGAGGCGCGTGCGGCATCGGCATAGAGCTGCGTGAACACATGTTGCGCGGCTGGACTGGCTGCGCCTTCTAGCGCGCTGGCCACACGTTGTGTGGCGGTGGTGGATGTATCAAAGCAAGCTTGGGTCATGCGATCAATTCTGCCCGATTACCCTTTGGCAAGCCCTGCCCTGTGCAGGCGTGCTAGCCTACGTCCCGATGCAAACCACAACTGCCACTGCCACGCCCGAACTCACGCTGTACTACGACGGCCAGTGCCCGCTGTGCGTGGCTGAGATAGATTTTTTGCAAAGCCGCAATGCGCAGGGCCAGTTGGCCTTTGTGGACGTGACCCAAACTGGCTTTGAGGCTGCGGGCCACAACATCTCGTGCGAAGCCGCCATGGCGCAGATTCATGGCCGCACCGCCGATGGCCAAGTGCTGGTGGGTGTGCCGGTTTTTGCTACCGCTTACCGGCTGGCCAAACTGCCTGTTTTGGCTTGGGTGTTGTCACGCAAATGGCTCATGCCGGTGCTGCAACCGGCCTATGTACTTTTTGCCAAACACCGCCAAGCCATCTCAAAACGCATTGGGCCCAGCGTTTTAAAGTTTTCTAAGCGCTTTTTGCGGTGAATTTTGAGGTTTTTGAGGGCCGGTTGTCAGAACGGTTGATTAATTTGCGAAAATAGCATCTTTGCCTCGAGAACTAAAACGAATGTCACGCCCAGAAAAAACAGAAATCTCCAACGACGGTTTGCGCTACAAATCGAAAAAAGGCGGTTCACCCTTCGAAGGCCTCGGCCGCACCGGCGACACCATGAGCTGCATCAAGTGCGGCGTTCACAAGCCCCGCAACAACGGTTCATTCAAGCGCATCTTGGGTTCATCCATGTTTGTGTGCTTCGACTGCAGCCCTCCCAAGAAAGAGGCAGCACCTGCAGACGGCGCTACCCCAGCGGCAGCCACCAAAGAAAAAGCCAAAGCTTAATTCTTGGTACCCCACAAAAAAGCGGCTCGTTGAGCCGCTTTTTTATTGCCCCAAACAACCTAGCAATTGAAAACGGCCCTTGCAAGCAAGGGCCGTTTCTATTTGGGTGGAAACAAGTTACTCCACTCGCACCACCGCATTCGGCTTAAAGCCCAAGTCAGCCACTTTGCCCTTCTTGGCGCGTGCCGCTTTGGCGTTGTTCAAGCTGCGAATTTCTAGCGTTTCTTCGCGCACTTTGCCGCCACGGCCAATGCCTTCGATGCGCACGCTGCGTGTGTACGCAGCCGCACCGGCCAAGGTGTCTTTGGCTTCTAGGTCGATCAGCATCAAGCCGCGACCGCCCTTTTCCATGGCTTTGAGTTCAGACAACTCAAAGGTCAAGAAGCGCCCGCCCGTGGATGCACAAGCCACATGCGTGGCAGGTGCCACAGGCTGCGCGCCCGAGCCACCGCTGGCAGGTGATGGGCGGCACACCGTTTCGCCCTCGCCCACGGTGATGAAGGCTTTGCCACCTTTGTTACGCGAAATCATGTGCTCGATGTTGGCCATGAAACCATAGCCACCCGAGCTGCTGAGCAAGTACGTCGCGCCTGCAGGGCCAGCCACGTAGTGCAGCAACTGAGTACCTGATTCCAAATCAACCAACGTGGTCACGGGCTGGCCGTCGCCACGCGCGCCGGGCAAGGCGGCCACAGGCACCGAGTAGATGCGGCCGTTCGAGCCAAACGCGATGAAGGTGTCCACCGTGCGGCACTCAAACGTGCCGTACAAGCCGTCGCCCGACTTAAAGGCAAAGGCGCTGGCTTCGTGGCCATGGCCTGTGCGTGCACGCACCCAGCCTTTTTCTGAAACCACCACGGTCACTGGCTCGTCCACCACCTTGACTTCGGCCACTGCTTTTTTCTCTTCTTGGATCAGCGTGCGGCGTGGGTCGGCAAAGGTTTTGGCGTCGGCTTCAATTTCTTTGACCATCAAGCGGCGCAGCGCCGATGGGTTGCCCACGATGTCTTCAAGCTTGGCTTGTTCGTCGCGCAACTCTTTGAGCTCTTGCTCAATCTTGATCGCTTCCAAACGCGCCAGCTGACGCAGGCGAATTTCTAAGATGTCTTCGGCTTGTCGTTCGCTGAGTTTGAAGCGCTCCATCAGCGCCTGTTTGGGCTCGTCGCTCTGACGGATGATGGCAATCACCTCGTCGATGTTGAGCAACACCAACTGGCGACCTTCCAAGATATGGATGCGGTCCAGCACTTTGTTCAAACGGTGCTGCGAGCGGCGCAGGATGGTGGCAGAGCGGAACTCAATCCACTCGGTCAACATCTCGCGCAGCGACTTAGGCACAGGACGGCCATCGATACCCACCATGGTGAGGTTGATGGACGACGAGGTTTCTAAGCTGGTGTGCGCCAGCAAGGTGGTGATGAGTTCTTGTTGCTCAATCGTGCGGGTCTTGGGCTCGAACACCAAACGCACAGGGGCGTCTTTGCTTGACTCATCGCGCACCACGTCCAACACAGCCAAGATGGTTGCCTTGAGTTGAGTTTGCTCGGCGCTCAGCGCCTTCTTGCCTGTCTTGACCTTGGGGTTGGTGAGTTCTTCAATCTCTTCCAGCACCTTTTGGCTGCTCACGCCAGGTGGCAGTTCATTCACCACCAACTGCCATTGGCCACGGGCCAAGTCTTCAATGACCCAGCGGGCGCGCACTTTGAGTGAACCACGGCCTGTGCGATAGGCATCGGCAATGTCAGACGCGCTGCTGATGATTTGGCCGCCACCGGGGTAATCGGGCGCGGGCAAGATTTGCAGCAACTCTTCGTCGCTCAGCTTAGGTGTCTTGATGAGTGCCACGCACGCATCGGCCACTTCGCGCAGGTTGTGGCTTGGAATTTCAGTAGCCATGCCCACCGCGATACCGCTTGCGCCGTTGAGCAAGGCAAATGGCAAACGGGCAGGCAACTGCTTGGGTTCTTCGGTAGAGCCGTCGTAGTTGGGCTGAAAGTCAACCGTGCCTTCGTCAATCTCGTCCAGCAACAACGTGGTGATTTTGGCCAAGCGGGCTTCGGTGTATCGCATGGCCGCAGCGCCGTCGCCGTCGCGTGAACCAAAGTTGCCTTGGCCGTCAATCAGTGGGTAGCGTTGCGCAAAGTCTTGCGCCATGCGCACGAGGGCTTCATACGCGGCGCTGTCGCCGTGGGGGTGGTAACGGCCCAGCACGTCACCGACCACGCGGGCGCACTTGACGGGCTTGGCACCTGTGTTGTTGTTAGGGCCGCTGTAACCCAGGCCCATGCGGGACATCGAATACAGAATGCGCCGCTGCACCGGCTTTTGGCCGTCGCACACATCGGGCAAGGCACGGCCTTTGACCACGCTGAGCGCGTATTCAAGGTAGGCGCGTTGGGCGTAGTGGCCCAGCGCGATGTCGCCGTCGTTATCAGCGGTAGGCAGTTCGGGGGTTAACAAATCGGTCATACGTCAATCTCAATCGAATCGCCATGCAGTTCCATCAGCTCACGGCGTGCAGCGGCTTCGCCTTTGCCCATGAGTTGTGTGATCAAACCTTCGGTGGTTGCAAAGTCCAGCAAGCCCAGTTGCACGGGCATGAGGCGACGGGTGTCGGGGTTGAGGGTGGTGTCCCACAGTTGTTCGGCGCTCATCTCGCCCAAGCCCTTGAAGCGGCTGATGCTCCATTTGCCCTCAGTCACGCCGTCTTTGCGCAGCTTGTCGAGGATGGCGGTGAGTTCGCCTTCGTCCAAGGCATACACCTTGGTGGCTGGCTTTTTGCCACGCGCCGGTGCGTCCACGCGGAACAGCGGTGGGCGCGCCACAAACACATGACCCGCTTCAATGAGCTTGGGAAAGTGACGGAAGAACAGCGTGAGCAACAGCACTTGGATGTGCGAGCCGTCCACGTCCGCATCCGACAAGATGCACACCTTGCCGTAGCGCAGGCCGCTTAAATCAGGCGAGTCATTCGGACCGTGTGGATCCACACCAATGGCCACCGAAATGTCGTGAATTTCGTTGTTGGCAAACAAGCGGTCGCGCTCGACTTCCCAAGTGTTCAGCACCTTGCCGCGCAGCGGCAGGATGGCTTGGCTTTCTTTGTCGCGGCCCATCTTGGCGCTACCGCCCGCAGAGTCACCCTCGACCAAGAACACTTCGTTGTGCGCAATGTCTTTGCTTTCGCAGTCGGTCAGCTTGCCCGGCAACACGGCCACGCCTGAGCCTTTACGTTTCTCGACTTTTTGACCTGCTTTTTGGCGCGTTTGTGCGGCCTTGATGGCCAGCTCAGCCAGTTTTTTGCCGTACTCAACGTGCTGGTTGAGCCACAGCTCCATGGTGGGGCGCACATAGCTTGACACCAAGCGCACAGCGTCGCGCGAATTGAGGCGTTCTTTGATTTGACCTTGGAACTGCGGGTCGAGCACCTTGGCGCTCAGCACATAGCTGGCTCGGGCAAACACGTCTTCGGGCAAGAGCTTGACGCCCTTGGGCAGCAAGGCATGTAGCTCAATAAAGCTCTTGACCGCGTTGAACAAGCCATCACGCAGGCCGCTGTCATGCGTGCCGCCGGCGCTGGTGGGAATCAAGTTGACATAGCTCTCCCGCACGGGCTGGCCGTCTTCGGTGAAGGCCACGGCCCATGCTGCGCCCTCGCCTTCGGCAAAGCTGTCGTGGTTGCTATCGGCATAGCCATCGCCTTCAAACAAAGGAATGACGGGGTCGCCATGCAGTGTCTGCATCAAATAGTCACGCAGGCCGCCTTTGTAGAGCCAGTTTTGCGTGTCTTTGGTTTTCTCGTTGATGAGCGTCACGCTCACGCCGGGCATGAGCACGGCTTTGCTGCGCAACAAGTGCACCAGCTCGTTCATCGGCAAGGCCGAGGATTCAAAGTATTTGGCATCGGGCCACACGCGCACGGTAGTACCTTGCTTGCGGTCGCCTGATTCTTGTTTGCGGGTGGTGAGTTTTTCAACCACGTCGCCACCTGAGAACACCAAGCGGGCCACTTGGCCTTCGCGGTGCGAGGTGGCTTCCATGCGTTTGGCCAGCGCGTTGGTCACGCTCACACCCACGCCGTGCAAACCGCCAGAGAAGCTATATGCGCCGCCTGAGCCTTTGTCAAACTTGCCGCCCGCGTGCAAACGGGTGAACACCAGTTCAATCACTGGTGCTTTTTCTTCAGGGTGCATGCCAAACGGAATGCCACGGCCATCGTCGTCGATGCTGACCGAGCCATCGCTGTGCAGGGTGACACTGATCTTCTTGCCGTGTCCGGCGAGGGCCTCGTCAGCCGCGTTGTCCAACACCTCTTGGATGATGTGCAGCGGGTTGTCGGTGCGGGTGTACATGCCCGGACGTTGCTTGACGGGTTCGAGTCCTTTGAGGACGCGAATCGAGCCTTCCGAGTACTGGGGCGGTGTAGTGGGTTGCTTTGTTGCCATGGGGCGGAATTGTAGACAGATTCAGAAGTGATACTGTATAAAACAACAGACTTAACTTTTAGACACAGCCGATTCGCTGAAAACCATCGCATTTGATGCGATCAAACGACTCGGCAAAACGCCCGCGACAGCGGCTTTGCGCCACATTGGGTAAAGTCGAGCGCATGACAAACCAACACAAAACACTGCCCATGTGGCAAGTGCTGGCCTGCGGGGCCGCCATCGTCACCTTGTCCATGGGTGTGCGCCACGGCTTTGGCCTGTGGCTGCAGCCCATCACGCAAGCGCAAGACTGGACACGCGAAAACTTTGCCATGGCGATTGCCATTCAAAACCTGACTTGGGGTGTGGCAGGCATCTTCTCGGGCATGTTGGCCGATCGCTTTGGCGCGTTCCGTGTCATCGTGACCTGCGCGGTGATGTATTCGCTGGGCTTGATTGGCATGGCGTATTCGGACACGCCGGCCCTCTTCACCGCGACAGCGGGCGTCTTGATTGGCATTGCCCAAGCTGGCACAACCTACGCCGTTATCTACGGCGTGATTGGCCGCAACGTGAGTGCGGCCAAACGCTCGTGGGCCATGGGCGTGGCTGCGGCGGCGGGTTCATTTGGCCAGTTTTTGATGGTGCCCACCGAGGGCTACCTGATCAGCACCTTTGGTTGGCAAGAAGCGCTTGTGTGGTTGGCCCTGTCGGCCATGCTCATCATTCCCCTCGCCTACGGTTTGCGTGAGCCCGGCTTTGCCGGTGGAGCTACGCCGCACCGCGACCAGTCCATCTTGCATGCGCTGCGCGAGGCTATGAGCTACCGCAGTTTTCAGCTGCTGATGGCGGGCTACTTTGTGTGCGGCTTTCAGGTGGTGTTCATCGGCGTGCACATGCCCAGCTACCTCAAAGACCATGGCTTGTCGCCCGAAGTGGCCAGCATTGCCTTGGCGCTGATTGGCTTGTTCAACGTGTTTGGCACCTACATTTCGGGCAGCTTGGGCCAACGCATGGCCAAGCGCAAAATTTTGTCGTTCATTTATTTCTCGCGCTCGGTGGCGATTGTGTTGTTCTTGTGGGCGCCGCTCACACCCATGAGCGTGTACATCTTCTCTAGCGTGATGGGCCTGCTGTGGCTGTCTACCGTGCCGCCCACCAATGCGGTGGTGGCGCAGATTTTTGGCGTGGCGCATTTGTCGATGCTGGGCGGCTTTGTGTTCTTCAGCCACCAAATTGGCAGCTTCATGGGCGTGTGGCTGGGCGGCTACTTGTACGACAAGACCGGCAGCTACGACATTGTTTGGTACATCTCGATTGCGCTGGGCGTGTTTGCTGCACTCATCAACATGCCGGTCAATGAAAACGCCATTGAGCGCAACGATTCACCTAAAACCGTTGCGGCTTAAGCACCTGAAATCCAAGCCATGATGCGCCGCCTGATCAGCCCCACCTTGATTCGCCAAGTTGCGATTGGCTTGGTGTGCGTGGGCATTTTGTTGGCGGTTTTGTCTATGTATTTACGGCCTGAGTTCTTGCTGACCTTGGCCGACCAAGTCTGGGGATGTTTCTGAGATGAGCACTGTGCTTCACGGGCAAGAGCCCACATCGAGTTGGGTGGCCCGTTGGTCGCACCTGTTGCCTGCGGGCTGCCACGTGCTGGACTTGGCTTGCGGACATGGCCGACACATGCGCCACTTTTCTGCACTTGGCCACCCCGTCACAGGCGTGGACCGCAACCCAGACGCCATTGCGGCAGTCAGCGCCTTTGGCGAAGCCATCTGTGCGGACATCGAAAACGGGCCTTGGCCGCTGAAAGGTCGCACTTTTGGTGGCGTGGTCGTCACCAATTACCTGTGGCGTCCGCTGTGGCCCAACATCTTGGACAGCCTCGCACCAAACGGGGTGCTGATTTACGAAACCTTCTCTGCAGGCAACGAAACCGTGGGCAAGCCCTCGCGCCCAGACTTTTTGCTGCACCCCGCTGAGCTGCTGTCCGTGTGCCAAGACCTGCGCGTGGTGGCGTTTGAAGAAGGCTTTTTAGCCCAACCCGAGCGTTTTGTGCAACGCATCGTGGCTGTGCGCGAGACGCAAGGCACAGAAACACCTGTTCGTTACCCACTTTCGAACTAAAAACAGCGTTCGCAATCGCTAGAATGAACGTTTTTCCTTGACCGAACTCGCGGACATGACACCCATTACCGGCAGCATCGTGGCTTTGACCACCCCCATGCACACAGACGGCAGCGTCGACTACCCCACCCTGCGCAAACTGATTGATTGGCACATCGCCGAAGGCACCGATTGCATCGGCGTCGTGGGCACGACAGGTGAGTCACCCACCGTCAACGTGGAAGAGCACTGCGAAATCATCCGCGTGTCCGTGGAGCAAGCAGCCAAACACACCGAACGTCATGTGCCCATCATGGCTGGCTGCGGCGCGAACTCGACAGCTGAAGCGATTGAGCTGGCCAAGTTCGCCAAGAAGGTTGGCGCACATTGCCAACTGCAAGTGGTGCCCTACTACAACAAGCCCACGCAAGAAGGCCAATACCTGCACTTCAAAGCCATCGCCGAAGCGGTGGACTTGCCCGTGATTTTGTACAACGTGCCCGGTCGCTCTGTGGCCGATATGGCGCACGACACCGTGCTGCGTTTGGCCCAAGTGCCAGGCATCGTGGGCATCAAAGAAGCCACCGGCAACATCGAACGCGCCGAGTGGCTGATTCGTGATGTGCCCAAAGGTTTTGCCGTTTACTCGGGTGACGATCCCACTGCCGTGGCATTGATGCTGTGCGGCGGCCAAGGCAACATCAGCGTGACCGCCAACGTGGCCCCACGCTTGATGCACGAGTTGTGCATGGCTGCCATTGCGGGCGACGTCAAACGTGCCATGGAAATTCAATTTAAGTTGATGCCTGTTCACAAACACCTGTTTGTGGAAGCCAACCCCATCCCCGTGAAGTGGGCCATGCACCGCATGGGCCTTGCAGGCCCAACGCTGCGCTTGCCCATGACCGAACTCACCAAGGCCAATGAGCCTGTGGTGGAAGGCGCATTGCGCGCCGCTGGTTTGATCTGATTGTTAAAAAGGCCTTGGCTGTGAAAAATTCTATTGCTCTGAATCGCACCGCAATTGCGCTGACCACCCTTGCGTTGCTCAGCGGCTGCACGACCATTTTTGATGGCGACAAGGTGAATTACAAAACCCAAGGCGGCACCAAGGTTGTGCCTCTGGACATCCCACCTGATCTGACCCAACTCAACCGCGACACACGCTACGCCGTGCCCGGTGGCCCTGTCACGGCCAGCGGCATGGCCGTGCGTCCTGCGGCTCCTACAGTGGCGGCTACCGCTGCCAACAAAGTCAATGACGTTCGTATCGAACGCGATGGCAAACAACGCTGGCTGGTGGTCAACCGCTCTGCGGATGTGGTGTGGCCCATCGTGCAAGAGTTTTGGAAAGAAAACGGATTCGAGTACACCCTTGAGCAACAACAAATCGGTTTGCTTGAAACCGAATGGGCAGAAAACCGCGCCAAGATTCCACAAGAC
>ERZ1034361.416-NODE-416-length-28710-cov-3.112004_pt1 | contig 28710 bp, 25 predicted proteins | sample MGYA00520617_ERZ1034361 | MGnify/ENA primary metagenome ERZ1034361 (study PRJEB33736, sample SAMEA104284507) | Azolla filiculoides | biome: Urban; feature: Water surface; material: Ditch water | place: Netherlands | collected 2015-10-28 | depth 0-0.1 m ...
TGATAAGTCTAAAATTGCTTTTGCATAACGAATTGCTGCTCTTGTACTTGCCATAATTTAGTTCAGTTTTACGTCACCTAACATTTTCTCAACTAATTTAGTTTGAGCTTCTTTGTTAGATAATTCGTCTCTCAATACTTTTTCTGCAATACTCAATGACAACGTTGAAACTTGTAATTTCAATTCGGCCATAGCGGCATTTTTTTCGCTTTCGATTGCTGCTTTTGCTTGCTCGATCATTTTTTGACCTTGAACTTGCGCTTCATTTTTTGCATCAGCAACCATTTTCTCTTTCATTTCACGAGCATCTTTAAGCATGTTGTCACGCTCTAATCTTGCTTCTTGTAAAATACGTTGGTTGTCTGCTTGTAAATTTTGCATTTCTTTTCTAGCATTTTCAGCAGATTCTAATGCATTTTTAATCCCTTCTTCTCTGTCATTAACGGCATCAAGAATGGGTTTCCAAGCGAATTTTTTTAATAAGAATATTAATCCAACAAATATTAATACTTGCCAAATAAACAAACCAAACGAAAAATCATTTATTAACTTATCCATTATATATAATTATAAATTTTAAATTATGAATCTTTTTTAATTGCTATAAAATAGCAATTTGTAATGTTTTAATTTTAAAAACAATAGTCACAACCAACCGTTGTAACTATCGTTTTTGAGTTTTTAATTAAGCAGCGAATAACGCAGCGAAACCAATACCTTCAATAAGTGCAGCTGCAATAAGCATAGCTGTTTGGATTTTTCCAGAAGCTTCTGGTTGACGAGCGATAGCGTCCATTGCTGAACCACCAATTCTACCAATACCTAAACCTGCTCCGATTACAATTAATCCTGCTCCTACAATAGTTGGAATTTGCATAATATATATATTAAAAATTAAACATTCTTATTAATAGTCTAAAGTTCTAAAGTCTAATGTCATAAAGTCAAGCTGACTTTTAAACTTTCGACGTTTGACTTTCGACTTAATGGTGAGCTTCGTCGTGATGATGCTCTTCATTTCCTGCTCCAAAATAAAGGGCAGATAACATCGTGAAAATATACGCTTGTAAAAACGCTACTAATATTTCAAGGATAGAAAGCGCAAACGCCAATCCAAATGATAATGTACTTCCAATCCAGCTTTTAAAGATAAACATCAAACCAATGATGCTCATCAAAACTACGTGTCCTGCCAAGATATTAGCATACAAACGAATCATTAATGAAAAAGGTTTAATGACAGTTCCCAATAATTCAATTGGAGCTAAGATAAATTTCATTGGAGTTGGCACACCCGGCATCCAGAAAATGTGTCCCCAATAATTTTTATTTGCAGAAAAAGTAGTGATTAAATACGTCAATAACGCTAATGATGCTGTAATGGCAATATTTCCGGTAACATTAAAACCTAGTGGAGTTAATCCTAATATATTCAAAAAGAAAATAAAGAAAAATATAGTAAGCAAGTAGCTCATGTATTTTTTATAATTCTTTTCACCAATATTTGGGATAGCAATTTCATCTCTTACATACAATACCAAAGGCTCAAAGAAACGTCCTGCTCCAGAAGCAATTCCGTTATTTTTAGCATATGATTTTGCCAAACCTGTAAACAAGATAAACATTAATATAGCGATACCTATAATACCAACTACACTTTTTGTAATAGATAAATCTAGTGGAGTAACATTTGTAGGATGACCATGCTCTTCGGTTAAAGCACCGTCTGCCTCTGTTTTGTATATTTTTTCGTGGTGTAAAACGTAGAAATTTCCATTGCTTTCTGCCACTTCTTCCCCGTGGTGGAATTTTGCAGAAGAAAATACTTGCAAACCATTATCCCAAAGAATAATAGGAAGAGAGAAACCATAATGCTCACCTGTTTCTTCATTTACAGATAATGTAAAATCATGAGCATCCAAAAGGTGATGATTAATAAACGCTTTGATTTTAGATTTCACATCTGTTGGTTCAGCGTGGGCCTCTTCTGCAGCAGCTTCGTGAGCTACTTCTGTTTTCACTTTTGTCGTATCCTCAACTGGATTTGCAAAACTAATTAATGGAAGACACGCTACTAAAGTCGCTATTATAAATCTAAGTGGTTTGTTTGAAATCACCATATCTGTTAAATATCTTAATTTATTACGTTTCTGAAATTTGGTGCAAAGGTACATTTTTTATTAATATTCAAAAGAATATAAAAAATTATTTTTCATGTATTTTGCCATTTTATTGCCTAATTTATTGCTTTTCATTTAATATGCGTATCGTAAGGATAGTCTCTATTGTCAAAAAGAGAATAAACATCACAAAAAAATTATTTTTCTCTATTGCAATACTTGAGTTTGAAACCTGTAAAAGCGGTCTTAAAATAACATAACACACAACCATCTTTACGCTTGTTCCCAGCAGGAAAGACATTCCAACATTATCAAAGCATTTCTCTTTGACTTTTAATAAAACAATAAAAACCAGTATTGATAAACCCAGAAACATCAGGTAAAGTGTTTCAATGGAATAATAAAATGTTTGTGTGTTTATTTTTAAAAAATAGAAAGCTAATTTATGAAGGACATATGCTAATGCAGCCAATACTAATAAACCCAATAGTGGTTTGTACGTTTTTAAATTCATGGTCTGTTGTTAACCCAAATCAAATACTCAAGTGTAGTTCTTTTAGGTTTTCGGGTTAGGAATTATTGTGATTTATTGATTTCGTTTACTTGTCTGATTACATTGTACAAGGCCAATGCAACTCCAACCATAATCAGGATTTTATTATAATAGACTTTTGGACTTGCATAATTATCGTCCAGCCAGTTTCCAAAATAGGAAAATAGAAAAATGATTGCCCCCATTTGAATCGGAATATTAATCAGGGCGAGCCATTTATTAAACTGTTTTTTGTTGGGCTTGTTGTCCTCCATCGCTTGGCATTAGATTTTTTACGTTGGTCTTCATAATACAAGAAGCACTAAAATCTGCTCCGGGTTCTACGGATAATCTGCCCACAGTAACTTCCCCGTAAATACTTGCTTTCGATTTTACATTCAGGATTTCGGTAACTTGAATCTTACCGTTAAACTTTCCTTCAATATCTGCATTTTTGCAAATGATATCTCCCACAACACTTCCGGCAGGACCAATAACAATTTTCCCGTTCGATTGAAAATTCCCTATTAATTCTCCGTCCAATCTAAAATCCGCTTGCGAATTAATGTCTCCTTTTATGAGAGTTCCTTCAACAATTCTATTCGTTTTACCTAAAAGATCGGTATATGATTTTGGCTTTTTTTTATCAAACATAATTATTGATTTTTTGATGCTAAATAAGCGTCCAGATTTTTCTTGATTTGAATAACCTTGTAATTTTCATTAGAAACTACAATGGCCGGCTCCGTAATTTTGAAATTTTTATTCTCTTTCAATACCTGCACAATATCCTTGGCATAAACCTCTGATTTTATCCCGTGAATGACCAACAAATTTTGTTGATCCGTATAAATATCATAGGAATAGGATAACTTATACAAGTTTTCTTCGGCAATGAATTTCTTTATTTTTTCTTCTAATGTCTTCGTGTTTTTATCGTCTCTGATGCCCACTTTATAAACGATTTTCCAATTCTTTGTGTCTGTGGTGGTAAAATTCATTTGTTCTAAAAACGGAATTTGCGTGTTCAAAATTCCTTGTGCATTTTTACCCTCTTCACTATTCGGATAATTATTGGCCACTTCCTGTAAAGCATTTTTATAGGCATTCAATCCTTGTAATTTTCCTATTGTATTGGCTTTCAGCAATTCGAATTTCGATACAATCTCGTCTCCGGAAAACTGATTAATCAACTCATCCGATTTTTCTAAAATAGTCTTGAACTGCTCTTCTTCATACAATTTATACCATTTATTATAAACGGTTTCCGGAGCTTCATTTATCGAAATTCCGTTTTGGGCAGCGTTGTTTATAATTTGTGAATAACGCGAATCTGGAAATTGAGTCGAAATATTTTTTCTCATTTCCTCCGCTTTATCGGCATCGGTAATCTGATATATTTTATACAAATTATACATTGACGGAAGAACCAGTTTTTCATCCGGATTTCGTTTCAACAACAATTCCAGTTTAGTACTCGCCAATTGGTATTCCTTGAATTTTTCTTTATAAATAATACCAAGCTGATAGTAAACAAAATTGCGTTCTTTGGCAATACTGTCTATTTCGGTTTGCGCTATAGGAAGTTGCTTCAAATAATACGCTGTAGTGTATTTTTCGATGATTTGATCCGCACCCAATTTCTCTTCAGCGGTTGCGATATCCCTTTTTATAGTGTCCGAAACAATACCGGAATTAGGATTTTCAGGCAATCTCCAGTTTCCTTTCAAAGCCTTATCACCCCAATTTTTTTTGAATTCTAATTTTCCAAAAGCTACTGTTGTAGGATTATAAAAATAGAAAACACTTGTGGACTCTTTTACAGGATTGCTGTTCATTGTTGGCGGAGCCATTGGCGGAATCCCCGGCCCCATTGGCGCTTGATTGTCATCCAGCTCCATCGAATTAGGATTGGTGTTTCTTTCTATATTGGCAAGCGCTTCTTTTTGTTTTTCTTGAAAAATTCTTTTGGTTTCGTCTGCTTTTTTTAAAGTATCGATGTAGTTTTCAAAATAAATAATTCGCTCCTGTTCAGACAAAGCAACCAAATTCAAAATACTGTCATTGCGTTTCGCGATTGCTTCGTATTGAATGACTTCATCTAAATTTTTTCGTGTTTTTTGAATGTGAATGTACTCTCTTGTTTTTACATCTAATTTCACCAAAGTACTGTCGTAATACTTTGAAGCCAATAGATAATCAGCGTTTTTAAAATGCCTGTTTCCTATATTTCTATAATTAGAAGCAACCAAATACGGATCTTTTGATGCTTTTTTCAACGAAGCATTATAAAATTGAAAAGCTAATTTTTGGTCTTCATTTTTATCATAAAAAATACCCATTTCATGAAAAAGAACATCCAAAAAAGGTCGGTTTTCTCGGTCTTTGATTAACTTATTATACGTTTCTACAAAAGCTGCCTTATCTCCGGTTTCATAATCGAACAACTGTGCTTTTTTGGCGTAAGCCTGAATAACATATTTTCTTTCTGCTTTTCGGTTCATATCAATAACCGACTGGTAGGAATATCCTGCGCTGTCTTTTTTGCCCAATTCTTGATAGAGCTGTCCTAAAACAAATCGATATCTGGCTTTTTCCGCATTTACTTTGGTGAACTGCTCAGCGATTTTCAATTTTGCAACAGCGCTGTCTTTTTCTTCCAAATTTAAAAATGATTCGGCCAAAAGCGCATTTGCATCAGCAAAAACAGCATGCTTAAGGGTATTGTCTTTCAATAATTTATTGATGTTTTTGATCACCAAAGCATCATTTCCCAAACGCATATTGGTTTTTTCACGCCAAATTTTAGCCGTATAAATGTTACTGCTATTGGGATATTTGTATAAAATATAATTGAATGCATCTAATGCCGGAACAAATCTTTGGTCGTAATAACGGGCTTTCCCCAAGAGTAAATACGCCTCATCTATCTGGGAATTTTTTTCGCTTCCGCCAATGTTCATCGAGTGTTTCTGAATGGCTTTTGTCGCTTTGGTTTCGGCCAATTCAAAATCGGTATTTTTAGGTTTTCCTTCGGCAGTAAAATCATCATTGATTTGCATTCTTTCGATAGGCAAACGCTTCCAGAAATTATCAACTGTAGTTGCTTTTACAGTTGCAACTCCTTTATCTAAACCAATTTGTCCGTTGTAAAGGATGTTGTATTTTGTACTTAAAGCATGTGAATTTCTGGCCAAAAAAGTATCTTTTCTGGTAGAACAAGCTATCAGAAAAAATAAAAATAATAGCGTAAATGTATATTTAAAAGTATTGGTTTTCAATGGGAAACGTTTTTATCCTTTAACTGCTAATCAAAGGTTTTAGTATAATCACTGGTAAAAATACGTTTCTTTTTGAAATATTGAAATTTAAACCGCAAAAAACGCTTCCAGCTCTTGCAGTGTCTCTTCTGATGTTTGAATGTCTTTGACCACTTCTCCTTTATTTAAAGCTACAATTCGGTTACAAACCTCAACCGTATGTTGCAAATCATGACTGGAAACCAAGACTGTAACCGCTGGATTTTCGGCTAATTCTTTAATGATTTTTTTGAGTCGGTTTACCGTTGTTGGATCTAAATTAGCAAAAGGTTCGTCCAGAATAACCACTTCGGGATTACCGATTAACGTAGCAATAATGCCCACTTTCTTCTGATTTCCTTTAGATAAATCGCGCAAATATTTTTTGTTTTTAAGGATTTCTCCATTAAAAAACTCTTCATGTTTTGCTAATAAAGCATCAATATCTGCTTTGTTTTGTCCTCGTAAATCACCTATGAAATAAAAATATTCTTCGGGTGTTAAGTAACCAATCAAAAAGCTTTCGTCGAGGAACGAAGCCGTAAATGGTTTCCAATCTTCGCTGCTATTTACCTGAACTTCGTTATTGATAATGTTTCCGGTTGAAGGCTGGATTAAATCCAATAATAAACTGAAAAAAGTAGTTTTTCCTGCCCCGTTATTCCCTACTAATCCAAAACTTTGTCCTTTCGGAATTTCAAGTGTTGCTATGTTTAAAACGGTTGTTCCGTTGTATTTTTTTGAAAGTTGATTTACTTGTATCATGATAAGTTGATTTGTTGATTTAGATAATCGTTTATGGAGTTGACGTCTTAAAATTTCGTTTAGCCTTTTTGCTTGTAAGCATCAATAGTCGCGTATTTTTCGGTTTTATAAATTTTTTCAATTAAGCTGAAAACCGGATTTCTCAAAGCAAAACCAATAACACCTGCAAGAGCTACTAAAGCTAGACCTACATTGGCATTAGCCCAATAAGAACCCAACCAATACAGCAAAACCGGCAGTCCTAATTGTGGCAGCGAAATCAACATGGTTTTAACATTGAATGCTTTTTTATCACCAAAAGCACCTTTGCCGGAACTCAAATCTATTGGCGTTTTAGTGTACGCGCCACCCAGTAAAACCAAATGCGAATTGATACCAATATTATAAATCGCACCCACTACAATGGTAAGATACACCTGCCAGCCAAAATACAAATAGAAAGAAGCAATGATGGTAGAAATGAAAGTCCCAATAACCATCAGCCACCACTTCGAGTTCAGATAGCCTTTGTACGGAATATTCTGGGTCATCATCAACGGATAATAAGCACTATCCCAACTCGGCACAAACTGTCCGAACGTAATCAAAAACCCACCAGAAACAAAAATTCCCGCAAAAATATGCATCACAGGATTGTTATACGCTTCAATCCCGTTAGAGAAAAAAAGCAATCCGTAAAAAAGAAACATAACACTCATCCCGATTGTGGTCTTCGAACGTTTGTTGCGTTTAATCAATTTGATATCATTTTTCAAAAAAGTACCCAGCGTCCCAAATTGGTTCAACCACGTTAAGTTTTCTGTTTTGGCAATTTCATCTTTGGTCGAAAGTCCCGCATCCAAGTATAAATTGCTTTTAAAATAATGGAACGTTGCATAATACAATCCGGCTAAAGCCAAAACCGGAACTAAAAACAACCATTTGGTATGAAATAATCCGTCAAAAAACGGAGCACTGTATGTAGTGATATCAAAGAATTTATAGTAATGCAACCCGCCTAGAACTGCAACAACACCAAGAAAAATACCCAATAAATTATCTTTATTATTCAACAGTATATTCAAAAAATTATTGATATAAACCAATGAAAAAACAGCAATGTGCCAAAGAATTACACTCCAAACATCATATCCTTCATAAAGCAGAACGATGCTAAACGGCAAAAAGAAAAAAGCATGAATGAAATTAAAAAAAGACAAAACCGTTTTCCCCAACGAAAAATGAACAATAGTCGGTTTCTTAATCGGGAAAATCAATAACGGACGAATATTCATCACCGGAATTTTCTGCAACAGCAGACGAAAAATTAAATCAAACAGGAAATAATAAATCAAGAATTTATTAACCGTAACTACAGGATCCAGATTCAATTTCTTCAGAATATAAAAGGCCATAACGCCCAAGGCCAAGAAAACTAATGTGAAATAAATAGCTATAAAAGCCATAAAAATCTTAAGTGCCAAGTTCGATGCAAAGGAAGCTGACCGAAAAAAAGCTTTCCATTCGAGATAAATAAAACGTTTAAACATGGTTTTTTTTGGGTTAGGTTTTAGCAATAAGTAGCTGAATATTAAGAAATGTTACGGCAAAAATGAAATATTTTACAATAAATTGGAACCTTTTATTTGCCATTTCCTACTTTTGTAAAAAATTAATCACATGCCATCTTTTTTAAAATTAATCATAAAAGAAGTAAAACGCGAAACCAAAGATGCGGTTTCCATACTTTTTAACGTTCCCGAGGAATTAAAACCAAACTATACTTTTGTCGCTGGTCAATACATTAATTTGAGACTGACTTTAGACAACCAAGAAATCCGTCGGGCTTATTCTATTTGTTCTGCTCCGGAAAGCGGCGAATTACGAATTGCTGTAAAAGCAGTAAATAATGGCTTGTTCTCCCAGTTTGCCAATACGAAACTAAAAGCGGGCGATGTGCTTGAAGTAGGAAAACCAGAAGGAAAATTTACTTTTGAACCTCAGGCTGACCGCCAAAAAAACTATGTGGCATTTGTAGCCGGTAGCGGAATCACTCCCGTGCTTTCTATCTTGAAATCCGTTTTAAAAAGCGAACCTAAAAGCTCTTTCGTATTAGTTTACGGAAATAAATCTCCCGAAGAAACCATCTTTTATCAAGAGTTACACGACTTGCAATTGCAATACGTAGGCCGACTTTTTGTACATTATGTGTTCAGTCAAGCCAAAGCCGAAAATGCATTATTTGGACGAATCGATAAATCAGCCGTGAATTTTGTGTTGAATAACAAACACGCTGCACTCGAATTTGATAAATTCTATTTGTGTGGTCCCGAAGAAATGATCAATACCGTTTCTGGTATTCTGAAAGAAAAAAACGTAAAAGATTCTGCTATAAAATTCGAATTGTTTACTACCTCTTCCAAAGAAAATAAAATAGAAAAATCATTAGAAGGTCATTCTAAAATCACCATTTTGGTAGATGATGAAGAAACTACTTTCGAAATGTCACAAAAGCAAACCATCCTGGAAGCCGCTCTAAAACAAGGCATCGACGCACCTTATTCCTGTCAAGGCGGAATATGCAGCAGTTGTTTAGCCCGCGTTACAGCCGGAACAGCCGAAATGACAAAAAATTCTATTCTTTCTGATAAAGAAATCGCCGACGGTTTAATACTTACCTGTCAAGCGCACCCAACCTCAGAAACTATCGCCGTAGATTACGATGATGTTTAAAAAAACAAATTCTTTATAAATGAAACTTCTCTGAAAAGGGAAGTTTTTTTGTTTTAACACCGTTCGATTTTCGCTATATTAGCAGAATACTATTACAATCAGGAGCTAAATGTTTTTTTAGAGTTATAACGATACAACCGATTAACACATTTCGCAAACCATACCCACAAAACAATTAAAATGAAACGTAAAATATTCCCCTTCTTATTAGGCATGATAGCCTTCATTGGGTATGCCCAAAACAGCGAAATAACCATAAACATCAGCGGTTTAAAAACCGACAAGGGAAAATGTATGATTTACTTATACAACTCCAAAAAAGGATATTCAGCCGGACCTAACAAAGCCATTAATACCGCCACTGGCAAAATCACAAACGGCAAATCAACCCTAGTATTAAAAGACACCACCGATGGCGAATACGTCATAACAGTTGTTCACGATGAAAACAACAACAGCAAACTCGATACTAACTTTTTGGGAATGCCAAAAGAAGGAGTCGGAGTTTCTAATAATGCCAAAGGCTCATTTGGCCCACCAAGTTACGAAGACTCAAAATTCAAAATCAACAAAAAGTCAGTAACAACAAACATCACTATCAAATACCTTTAAGCAAAAGTAACCTGAAGCATCACCTGTTACAGGACATTCTTTATTTACGATTCTTGTGCCTGTAGTTACGATTCTCCTACCTGTAGTTATGATTCTTGTGGCTGTAGTTACGATTCTCCTATGCATTTCACGATTCTCCTATGCGCATTTAGGATATTGCTATGCACATTCACGATTCTCCTATGCGCATTTGCGATTCTTCTATGCACAAGCCAATTTGGCACGAACCACAACTACAATACAATTTGGTACACTTTATAAAAAACACTACTTTTAAATTTATTAAACCCTATTACTATGAAACAAAAACTAACCTTATGCCTGCTTATTGCCATCAGTCTTGCAGGCTACAGCCAAAAAACCGATGAAGCAGAATCCATCAAAAAACTATTAGAAAAAGAATCCGCTACCTGGAGAGCACAAGACAGCAAAGGCCACACCGAGTGTTGGCACATCCAACCGTACAGCCGCATATTAGTCTCTACTCTCGAAGGGAAAACCTACGATGTTCCACCGGCCGCAATGATTGACAGCAAACCAGAAGCTATGGGAAATGGTGGTTTTGCAGTACAAACCAACTACAAAATGAGCATCAACGGCGACACCGCCTGGGTAAGTCATGATGAGGAATCAACCTCAAAAGAGGGTAAGAAAACACTTTCTTATGAAATTCGTATGTTAGAAAAAATAAAAAACCAATGGAAATTAGTCGGACAATCCATTCACATTTATAAATCAGAATAAACAACAGGACCATTCTGTATTAAGCACAACACTTACACTCCTTCGTTCCAAAATACCGGAATAAAGGAGTATTTTTTTTATTCTTAAGAGGCTTATTCTATCCCTTAAATAAGATACCGCAACATCCCATTTGGATACTATTGTTTCAAACTACATACAATATATTGATTTTCAATTGTTTTAATCAAAATTAATTTTTAATTTAGCTATAGGTTAATGGATTTCTAAAAATCCAACCTCCCCAAATGTATCGTATACCAACCTTTTTGACAGTCCTAAAAAACACTGTCAGCTGATGCTTTAATTCTTTTGTTTTAAAGAATGGCGGGATTCCTACTATCCCTTTTTTAGTTTTTACATTAATACAACAGTATCAAACGGCAACCAGACACAATCTGATGCCGCATTGAAGTCATCGTTCCTTATCCATTTGATACAAGAACGAAAAGACGCCGCTAAGCTATAACTTTAAAATACTAGAATATGGTGAACCTATCCAAAAATCGTGTACGTAACAAAGTAAAGCAATTAAACCGATGGGCTTTAGCAGCCTTATTGCTGTTAACCATCCTGCTGGTCTGGATAAGCTATCAATTTAAAGACGAAAATCGCTTTGCCGTCCTCACTTTCTATGGAAAAGGATTTGCAACAAACCAAACCAAAGAATATGCTTTAACCCAATTTTCTACTGCTGCAAAAAACAAAGTATCACTATTGGCAGAGCAAGGAGATCTATTGGGCTTCAATGACGTCTTGCTTTCCTTTGATGAAGCAGAAAACGATTCCATTCAAATAGAAGATGCCGGCGACTCTCTCACTTTTGTAAACGGAAAAATACACACCATAACCCTGTCCAACCAATCCGATTTACTTCCTTGGTTTCGGCAAATGAAAAAAAACGAACTCACCGATTTAAAAAGAATCTTTTTCAAGTCTGCCATTCCGGATGCTTATATTCCGTTTCTAAAAGAAATTGCACACTTACATCCACAAACTGCTCTGGGTTTTGAAGAAAATGATGCGGCACAAGTCATGCGGTCTTACCTGAAAAAAGCCAATTTCTTTCAACCCAAAGTCATCAGCACCTATTTGTTCCAAAGCCAATTATCCCTGTTAAACCACTGGAAATCGGTAGAAAGTCTTTATCTCGCCATATCCGATTCGGTTATCGGAACTGCGTTACCAGCATTGCCTATGCTCAAACAATGTATCATTACCGGAAACAACAGTACTACATTAAGCGCTTCGTTTTTCAAAACCAATCAGCAATTAAAAAAGGTAAGTATTTCCGGCTGCTTCACTGATTATGCGTTTTTAGAACCGCTCAAAAGTCTGGAACAACTTACCATCAACAATCAGGACTGCAAAATGAATTTGGGACTACTCAAAGAAAAATTGCCCAAACTCAACCTGCTTCTTGTATCCGGGACTTGTTCTAAAATCGACTTGCTCACAACCGGCAAAAAACTAAGGTGGCTTGGCCTTCCGGCAAATACTTCCCAGCAAGAATTCGACTCTATATGTGCTGCTTTGCCCGCCTTACAAGTACTCGAACTCCGCGGAAGCGACAGTATCTCTAATCTAAAACTATTACAGCAATTACACCAACTGAAAGGACTTGTAATAAGAGACAAAATCACCGACTTAAAGTCACTCTATTCCTTAAAAGATTTGAGATACCTCTCTGTACCTGATGAAAACAAAACTGACAAAGCAACCATTCAAGCATTAGAAAAAGCATTACCGGGCTGTATTATTGTCCCCAATTCCGGAGCTTGTTTGGGTTCCGGCTGGCTGCTTTTGATGCTACCCGCAACTTTTTTATTCAGTGTTATTTTTGACAAAAAACTTATAAAACTCCTTAAAAAAAACCATTATGATGAAGAATTACGAACACCTTAGAACCGAGCCGAAGCGATACCAGAAAGCCGTATTCGAAGCTGTATTTTGCAGTGTAGGATTGGTTATTTTTGGGTACTTGGTCAGTTATCCTTTTCCTATAAAACTTCTTTCTTTGGCTCCGCTTTTAATGAGCGCCTATATTATCAGTCGCCATATCTACTCTCCTATGGCCACTTTGGCCGTATTTTTTCGGGACCTTTTTTCTCGAAAGAAACTCATTTATACCTTCATCGGATTAGAAACAGGAATGGCTGCCGCAATGTACCATCGAGGTAGTATTGGCTTGCCGGTCTTGCCCGCAACAATAGAAAGTTTTGCTTTGGTCGGAATGACTATCGGTATTGTAGAGGAATGTGTTTTCCGTGGTTTCATACAAGGCCGCTTGATGAAATTAGATCTTGGCTTGGCCGTTGCTTTTACGGCCTTAGCACATGCCTTGTACAAAGCATCCTTATTTCTTGCTCCTGCAGCACAACATTTAGAAAACATGACCTCTTTTTTTCTGTGGTCTTTTGCTGGATATATCGTTCTGGGCGTATTAAGATATTATTCAAAAAGCATGGCGGCAGTTATTATCGCCCATGCCACATTTGACCTGATGCTTTATGCCGAAAATTTACAGGCTCCTTTTTGGGTCTGGTAAATCCTAAGATTATATCAGCTCTACTATTTTAACCTTAAACACGCAATGCGTATGTGTTTTTTTGCTGCCATAATCAGCATTATGGTTTTGTATCTTTTGAACCATATCAATAAAAAAAGTTTTTCCTGACCACGCTGATTTACACTTGTATTGGTTATCTAAAAAAACAGAATAAAAAACTGACTATAAACAAATTATACTTTAAAAAAAGCAATAAAATAACGAATAAATTGAATATAATTCGCTAATTTAGATACCCCTAATTACGTATCTTTTATATATTGATTTAATACCACAACGCCATGAAGATTACTTTCGAAAAAAAAATATTCTTTGGATTCATCATCAATTTATTGGTTGTAATCGCGCTGGGATGGGTTTTTGTTTCCAGAATTAATAAAAAAAGGGATGAGAGTTTTGACAATACGCTCAATTTTACCGCCGTGTCATTATTCATTCTTTCGGCTATTTTATTGATTATTGTCTATTTTATCATTCGGTCTCAATTGCGCGCTAAAAAAATCTCTCAAGATTTATTATTTGAAAACCGACAACTGCTTCAGTCTATCATTGACAACACTACAAATCCTATATTCATAAAAAAAATAAATGGCGAATACCTATTGATTAATAAACAATACGAATCGTTATTTCAAATTTCGAATGAAAAAATAATAGGCAAAACTGATCATGATTTCCTTCCTGCAGTAATAGCCGATCAGTACCGAAATTCTGACCTAGAAGTCGTCAAAGCATTGAAAGAACTCAAAACAGAACAATCCATTCCACAAGCGGATGGTATGCATACGTATATTGCCGTAAAATTTCCATTGTATGATTTAACAGGGAGAATCTACGCCATAGGGGGAATTTCGACAGATATCAGCGAAAGAAAAAAACTGGAAGAATCCTTAAAAGAAGTCGATAAATTATTTAATATGTCTATCGACATCATGGTCATTGCATCAAAAGACAAGTTTATAAAAATCAATCCGGCTATGAGTCGCATATTAGGCTATTCGGAACAAGAATTACTAAGCCATCCTTTTTTAACTTATGTCCATCCGGATGATTGGGTAAGTACCAAAAACGAAATCAACAAATTGGAAATGGGTGCTTACGTCATCAAATTTGAAAACCGATGGATTTGCAAAGACGGCTCCGTTAAATGGTTAGTATGGTCCGCCTCGCCGGATCTTTTGACCGGATTATTGTATGCTGTTGCGATTGATGTTACCGCACAAAAAGCGAATGAAGCCTCGTTGAAAATAGCTGATACTTTTTTTAACATGTCTTTTGACATTCTAACGGTTGCCAAAAACGATCATTTTATAAAAATTAATCCGGCATTTACCAAAACACTTGGGTACACCCAACAAGAAATCGATGCTATAAAATTCATGGAATTGACCCATCCGGATGACCGAAGCATCGCCGATGAAGTATTGGCTAAACTTTTAAGAGGCGATCCGATTGTCAGTTTTGAAGATCGGGTTCTTTGTAAAGACGGCACTTATAAATGGCTGGACTGGCATAGTACTATTGATATGCAACAAGGCATTTTATACTCGGTGGCACGTGATATTACGGAAAAAGTTCATTTAGAAAACGAACAACAAAAAGTCATCAACGAGTTGTCTGAAAATGAAGAAAAACTAAGATTAATCGTTGAAAATATTGGTGAAGGTGTTATGGTTGCCAATGCCGATAAAAAAATAGTTATGGCCAATGATATGGCTAATGAACTTTTTGGAACTCCTGAAGATGATAAAATATCCCCTAATTTTATCAATCATTTTGAACTCTATTTCCCGGATGAAAAAACAACTTTTCCTTCTCAAAATTTACCAATGGAACGCGCTTTAAACGGTGAAGTTACGGATGATATCGATGTTATTCTTTGGGACCCGAATACAAAGGAAAAAAGACGGGTACTCATCAGCGGAAGACCATTAATAGATCAGGATAACAATGTAGTGGCGGCCGTAGTGACCATTAAAGACATCAGTAAATACAAACAACTGGAAGAAGAATTAAAAGAAACCGAATCAAAATACAGACAATTAATTGGTTTTAAAAAAGGCGGTGACAACATTTAAAAAACCGTGAATGTCTTTTATTGTATTTTTATTTTCAAATTTTCTTTTACGCTTTCGAACCATTCCTTTTTAAGAATGCTCAAAATAATACTGTCGCGGCGCAGCTCGCTATCGCAAGTCGGCATGTGACTTCTCATAACCCCTTCAACAGTGCAACCGATGCTTTTCATGGCGGCAATACTTCGCTGATTGGCGTTATCTGCACGAAATTCCACACGCTCCATACCAAGGGTTTCGAAAGCAAATTGTAGCAATAAAAATTTACAATGTTTGTTGAGTCCCGTTCCCCGAAAATCTTTTCCGTACCAGGTATATCCCAATTGAAGTGTTTTGAATTCTAAATTAATATCATAAAAACGGGTGCTTCCTGCATATTTTCCTGACTTTTTATCCAAAACTATAAAGGGAAAATCGGTTTTCTTTGCCTTGGCTTTCAGGGCTAATTGAATGTAGTTTTCGAGATTTTCTTTTCCGTTGGCACGCACAAGGGAATATTCCCAGGTTTCGGGTTCGTTGATAGAAATTTCCAATAAGTTCTCCACATCAGATTCCAATAATGGGCGCAATAAAACAGTATCGTCTTCTAAGATGGTATTTTGGGATAAAGCTATACTCATGTTTATATTCATTTATGCATTAAAAAAAACTAAAACATTAAGGTTCATCCCTTTTATCAAACTTTAATAATACGGTTGTAATGAAAAAATTAATGGATTTGAATCCCTTAATACAAACATAAAATTCGAATTTTCTATCGATGAACTATATCAAATCAAGTCGTAAATTTACTATAAATATTGAAATTTAACTTCTTACTATTTAGCCTTTTATTATTTTCTTTTTCTTAATTTCGTTATCAGTAGCAAAAAAATTAGTTTAACTGAATAAATAACTACGAAATCCAATTTTAAAAATTAAACCATGAAATCAATCCATTTTTTAATCCTTCCATACGTTTTTTTTACTTCATTCAGTTCCTATTCCCAAAATCAAAGTAAAACGGAGAAATCAAAAGAATTTAAAGTAGCATTCGAGCAGTTCACATTAGAAAACGGACTTCATGTAATCCTACATATTGATCGATCTGATCCTGTTGTTGCTGTTGCTTTGACAAGTCATGTGGGATCTGCGAGAGAAAAAGTGGGTCGTACCGGATTTGCGCATTTATTTGAACATTTGCTTTTCTTGGAATCGGAAAACCTGGGTAAAGGAGGACTTGATAAAATGAGTGCCCGTATTGGCGGGTCTGGTGCCAATGGTTCTACCAGCAGGGATCGCACTAATTATTATCAGACTGTTCCAAAAGATGCATTAGAAAAAATGATTTGGGCCGAAGCGGATAAATTGGGATATTTCATCAACACGGTAACCGAACCGGTTTTGGCTAAAGAAAAACAGGTCGTTAAAAATGAGAAAAGACAGAGTTATGACAACAGACCTTATGGACACAATTTTTCTGTCATCTCCAAAAATTTATACCCAGCAACGCATCCGTACAGTTGGGAAGTTATTGGTTCCTTGGAAGATTTACAAAATGCCACACTCGAAGATGTAAAAAGTTTCTACAATCGCTGGTATGTACCTAATAATGTTACCCTGACAATTGCCGGAGATTTTGATGCCAAACAAACCAAAGCTTGGGTCGAAAAATATTTTGGAGAAATAAAACGTGGAGAAGCCATTCCCAAAATGGAAAAACAGTCTGTAACATTGACCGAGACTAAAAAACTGTATTACGAAGATAATTTTGCCAAGTTACCGCAACTCACACTGACATGGCCTTCCGTTTATGAATACCATCCTGACAGTTATGCCTTGGAAGTTTTGGCCAGTTATCTTTCAAAAGGTAAAAAAGCTCCTTTATACAAAACCCTCGTAGAAGACAAAAAATTAACGGATGCCGCTGATGTTTTACAATACAATTCAGAAATAGCAGGTCAATACATGCTAAGTGTTACTGCCTTTGAAAAAACAAATTTGAATGATGTAATGAATGGCGTAAACGAAGCTTTTAAAAACTTTGAAGCTGAAGGAATTTCACAACAGGATTTAAATCGAATTAAAGCGGGACAAGAAACTGCTTTTTACACGAATTTATCCAGTGTATTAGGAAAAGGATTTCAACTGGCGCAATATGAAATTTTTGCAGGAACTCCGGATTATATCAATCAAGATGTAAAAAATATTCTAGCCGTAACTACTGAAGATATAATGCGTGTGTATCAAAAATACATCAAAGGAAAGCATTTTGTTGCCACTAGTTTTGTTCCAAAAGGAGAGGCCAATTTAATCTTAGAAGGTTCATCATTAGCCGAGGTTGTTGAGGAAAAAATCATCGAAGGAAAAGAAGATTCATTTGATGCCAGTATTGCAGCAACGTATGAAAAAACACCTTCTAAATTTGACCGAAGCGTAGAGCCAGCTTATGGAGAAAGCCCTGATGTCATATTACCATCGGTGTGGAAAAGCAAATTATCATCCGGTTTAAACGTTTCAGGTATTGAAAACCATGAAGTGCCTCTTGTTCAATTTCAATTGCAACTAAAAGGTGGAATGCTACTTGAAAATACTGATAAAATAGGCGTTTCAACTATGCTGGCGGAACTGATGACAAAAGGTACAAAAAATAAAACTCCTGAGCAACTGGAAAATGCTATTGAAAGTCTGGGAGCAACCATTAGAGCATACGCAACTGACGAATCCATTTTTATCTCAGGGAATACACTGGCTAAGAATTACAATGCAACTATAGCATTAGTTCAGGAAATAGTTTTACAGCCACGTTGGGATGCCAAAGAATTTGATTTGATTAAACAAAGTACTTTAAGCCAAATCACACAACAGAAAGCAGATCCAAATAGTATTGCCAGAAATGAATTCAAAAAATTAATTTATGGAAAAGAATCGATTTTAGCAAACAATCGAATTGGTACCGAAAACACTGTAAACAGTATTAGTATTGATGATTTGAAAAATTATTATACTAAAAATGCGGCTCCATCTGTTGCTGATTTTGAAATTGTTGGTGCTATTTCAAAAACGGAGGTGATTAATTCATTAGCGCCTTTAAATAAAAACTGGGAAGCTAAAAAAGTTAGCATTCCTAAAATAGCCAGCACGAATACAGCAGCCTCATCAAAAATTTATTTCTATGATGTTCCTGGTGCAAAACAATCGGTTATCCGAATTGGTTATCTTGCTCTTGCCGCTACTGATTCTGATTTTTATCCCGCTAAAATCATGAATTACCGTTTAGGTGGTGGTGGTTTTGCCTCGCAATTAACGCAAGAATTACGTGAAGGAAAAGGATATACGTATGGTATAAATTCCTCCTTTAATGGTTCTGTTCATAAAGGTCCGTTTACAATTTCCAGTGGGGTGCGTTCTAATGTAACCTTTGAATCCGCTAGTTTGATCAAAGAAATTGTAGCACACTATGGAAAAAATTTCAATGAAAATGATCTTGAAGTGACTAAAGGATACTTGATAAAAAGTAATGCCAGAGCATTTGAAACACTTTCTGCAAAACTGGAAATGCTATATGACATCAGCAACTATAACTATGCTGATGATTACGCAAAACAACAAGAAACCATTGTTAAGAAAATTACTCTTGACGAACTAAAGAAGCTTTCAGAAAAGTATTTGAATGCTGATAAAATGATTTATTTGGTGGTAGGTGATGCTGAAACGCAATTGAAAAAGCTGGAGCAAATTGGTTTTGGAGCGCCAATTCTTTTGAATAAAACGGCGATAAAATAACTGTTTGAATTAATCTACCGATTTTGGGGTATAAATCACTGAACGTAATTAGCCCAGATCGAAGTGAAAATCCCGAACTGCAAAAAAATAATTTTTCTTGTCCTGAAAGAGCGACCAACGGAAGCTCCTTTCAGGATTTAGAAAAATATTTTTTTTAAGGGAGGATTGTAACGGAGCTCTGGATTAGCTCCAAAAAAATCTATTCGTTCATTTCGTCGTAACGCACCGGAATTTGCGGATCATACAACGGACATTTAAATTCTTCCAAAGTATCGGCCAGAAGGTTCATGGTTTTACCTTCGGTTCCGTAGCAATCGATTTGTATGCTTTGAGGCGTTGTTTTGACTTGAAAAGCGCCTTTCCCGTTGGTATTTTTCCAACTGCTTTCATCTACTTTTTCCCAGCTTGAAAACACTGAATTGATACGATTCAAGATTACGGGAACCGGAAGCGTTTCTAATCCTTCGACTTCTTGTTGTTCGACCAAGGCTTCGTAAACCAAATGATGATTGAGATAGATTCCGTCCTGATATTGCCAAAAAAGTAGTTCGTACATTGGAAAAAGTTTAAAGGTTTAATCGTTTAAAAGTTTAGTTGTTTAAATCAATCAACGATTAATCAATTCAACGGTTAAACAATCTTAATATTCAAAAGTACCGTATTCGCTGGTAATCGTAAGTTTTTTAGTATCGGCTGCTTCTACTCGACCCACGATTTGTGCATTGACATTGAACGATTTTGAAATCGCGATGATGTCTTGAGCCACGGCTTCAGGAACGTAAATTTCCATACGGTGACCGCAGTTGAATACTTGGTACATTTCTTTCCAATCGGTTTTAGATTGTTCCTGAATTAACTTGAACAATGGTGGAACCGGGAATAAATTGTCTTTTATGATGTGTAGGTTTTGTACAAAATGTAAAATTTTAGTTTGTGCTCCACCACTGCAATGCACCATTCCGTGAATTTCATTGGAAGAATATTTATCTAAAATTTTCTTGATAATCGGTGCATAGGTTCGTGTTGGAGAAAGCACTAATTGTCCAGCATCGATTGGTGAATTTTCGACAGCATCCGTCAATTTTACCTGACCGGAATAAATCAAATCTTCGGGAACTGCAGCATCATAACTCTCCGGATATTTGGTAGCCAAATATTTTCCAAAAACATCGTGACGCGCCGATGTTAAGCCGTTGCTTCCCATTCCGCCATTATAGCTTTTTTCATAAGTAGCTTGACCGAAAGATTCCAATCCCACGATTACGTCACCCGCTTTTATATTGGCATTATCAATAACTTTCGAACGTTTCATTCGAGCTGTAACCGTTGAATCTACAATGATGGTTCGAACAATATCGCCTACATCGGCAGTTTCTCCACCAGTTGAATGAATGGTTACTCCAAAAGAATCCAACTCTTTTATCAGTTCTTCGGTTCCGTTGATGATGGCTGAAATTACTTCGGCAGGAATCAGATTTTTATTTCTTCCAATGGTTGAAGAAAGCAAAATATTATCGGTAGCACCTACGCACAATAAATCATCAATATTCATGATTAAAGCGTCTTGAGCGATGCCTTTCCAAACGGAAATATCACCTGTTTCTTTCCAATACATATACGCCAAAGACGATTTTGTACCCGCGCCATCTGCATGCATAATCAGACAATAGTCTTCATCCTGGGTTAAATAATCGGGAACAATTTTGCAAAATGCTTGAGGAAACAATCCTTTGTCGATGTTTTTTATAGCGTTGTGTACATCTTCTTTGGATGCCGAAACACCGCGCTGTGCATATCTTTTTGAAGTATCTGAACTCATGTAAAGTAGTTGTGTAATCTGCTTTAGGGCAGATGGATTTTGTGGCAAAGATAATTATTTTTTTGGGTTTTTCGTAAGGCGATTTGACAAGTATGTCTCGAAAAAATAATAATGGAGTGAGCGTATATTTATAAAAAAATGCCTGTTGGTATTGACAGGCATTTTTTTGATTCTGGTATTTTGGTCTTTATTTCCATTCGGGCATTGAACCGCCAGAAAATAATGTTACGCGAGAATCCGTTTGGGTTAAACTTGCTGTTTGTATATTTTTTATAGAAATCCCATCATTAGAGGTATTCACAAAAATAACATCTGCTTCATTTGGTGAAAATTTCACATCTAAATCATTGTAACCCGTTGGTTTTTCGATATCCAATTCGGTAGACGTATTTGCGGTACGGTTGTAGACAAAAATACGGGAATCCATTCTTCGGTAATTGGAACTTTCGTATCCTGAGACATCTCTTGTGTAAACAATTTTTTCATTATCTACCGAAATATTCAAACCACTTACGGCACCATTGAATCCAGAAAGCACTTCGTAGAGAACTGTTCCCGAAGTATTTATCACATAAATCTCCACATTATATCCGGATAGGTCATTCACTTTGAGAACAATTTTACTTCCATCCTGACTCCAATCGCATTCTGAAATAAATTTGCCGTTTGGCGTTTTGAACAATTGTATTAATCCACCACCATTAGAATTGATTCGATACAATTTATCAAAATTCGGATAGATCAGCTGACTGCCATTCGTGCTCCAACAGTAATTGACATGCTCCATATTGAATCCGGCGACAGGAATTGAATTGGTCACTTTAAAAACACCGGAACCGTCGGGATTCATTGTATAAATTTGGTTTTGAGAACCATCGGAGCTGATATAAGCAATTTTTTTAATTTGCAGATTTTTTCTCGGACGGTAACTGTTTACTTCAGAAGACGTTAATTGCAACTCATTTCCTAATTCATCTGCGGTGTAGATAACATTGTTGCTGTTCACTTTTTTGATATACAAAAATCTCGGATTAGGAAAGACCAGGGTTGTAAAGGTTTTTGTGACGCTGTTTGTTGGCGGATTAATTCCATCTGAGGCGGAGACCTGCCAATAATACTTGGTACTGTAACTCAAACCTGACAGTTCTAAAGCGGCTGTTTTAAGATCGGGATAAGTCGTTACCACATCGGTAGTTCCGTTTTTTACAGTAACCACATACGTTAAAGCATCCGATTCCTGATCGGTTGCCGTCCAAGTTAAATTCAATTGTAAACCTTGGCTTTTGGCATTATCTGCTGGCGCGGTTAATACAGGAATTGCCGGCGGTTTATTATTGGCCGTAGAAATTTCTAATTCAAAAATAATTTGGGTAGTGCTGTTTCTGTTCACATTTCCTGCTTCAAATTTAGCGGTATATCCTTCCTTTTGTGCCTGAAAAGAATACTTTCCGACTACAATTTTATCAAAAACAAAATCCCCATTATCGTCTGTAAAATAAGTATTAGTCGCAGGACTTGATGAAATCCTTGCATTTTTTATGGGTTCGAATGTTTGAGAATCGACCACGCGCCCTTTTACGCTTCCTGCACCGGTGTCATCTATTACTTCCTCACTGCAAGAAACAAAGAGTACAAAACACACCAAAATTTTTAGTCCAATTTTTTTCATTTTTAGCTGTTATTAAATGATTACGCCTATTCTTTTCACTTGTTTATCCTTGACAACCGAATATTTATTTTACTTTATTTTTAATTTTTCGATGGAAATAATACGTCATCCCCAGTCCAAAACGCCAATAATAATCGTCTCTGCTCCCACTAACCACATAATCAACATTATCCGAAAAATTGAGATTATGTTCCCCATACACTTTAAACCCAAAATTATTGGTGACCAGGTATTCTAAACCTGCGCCATATTGGATTTTAGCATGTGTATTTTTATATTTGGAATTGAAACTTACGCCGCCGCCAGCATAGACATAGGGAGTTATTACATCGTATGGCAGAATCAAAAATTCTAAATTTAAATCCAATGATGCATATCCAACATCCAATTTATTTTTATTGCCAAGCCAAAATGCATTTGTCGAAGCACTCAAATCAAAACTCGGAGTAAAAAAATACTTTAAAGCACCCCGCATCATTGGTTTTGCCACCGGATCAGGGTAATCGCCGGCCATATATGTCGTACCTCCAACTAATTCTATTCCTACTTTCGCTCTCTTTTCTTGTCTGTTTCTTCCATAAAGCTGGGCCATATCGGCATCTTCTTTTTCTTTCACATAGGAATTTAAAAAGGTTTTAACCTCATCGGTTGTGGCTTCGACTTCCCAAAGATTTTCTCTGATTCCGTCTACAATTAAGCCTTCTACCGCTTTTTCTATGGCTTCAGTAACCGCCAGTTGAATTGGCTCATTTCGGGTAAACCCTGTTTCTACTTCCAGCAGCCTTTTGATATTTACATATTTAAATAAATTAGCATCGACACTTTGAGACAGGATTGTTTTGGATACATAAACGGTATTTAGAATTTTACCATTTGAGGTAGAAACCAATCGCAGGTAAATAGAAATTCTATCTTGGCGGTATCGCGTTGAAGCTCCGGCACCAAAATATCGGGCACCAAATCCGCCTGTAATTATATTAGTATCATACGATATAATTCCTCCTTCTAATAATACACCGGCAAATAAAAGTGGAGTCAACTGAGAATCATTTGGATTTGCCGTAGTTGCATATTCCTGCCGAGTTGATCGGATGATATTTCTTTCGTTCAAAAGATTTCCGAGATTTTCCCGTTCAATTGGCACAAACCATTTAGAATCCTCTAAGGCTTTGAGCAAAATAGAAGTAGCGCCTTGAGTGACAGCCGTGCTAAATGTGCTTCCTTGATCTGTCGCTTTATACTGTCCGGTTTGGTCTTTGAATTTGTAAACGCCAACTACAATTTGTTCCTTGGGTTTTGGCATTTTAATTAACGAAGATGTTGCGGGAGTACTCTCTCCATAAATGGCTTTTTGAACGCCTACCGGCTGATTAAAATAAGCTCCGCAACTGGACAATAAAAAAAGAAATAATAGGGCAATAGTAGATTTTTTCATATTTGGATACGCTTTTATTAACATTTTTGAAAGCAAAATATATTTTCACACTGATTAACAATACAAACCAGCGTTTCAACTTTGAAAGGGATAAATACGAAAGAGCTTTTGTATTTTGAAACTAATTATTAGGAATGATAACTTGGGTTTGCTCGCCAGTTTCAGTATCTAAAATATCGACGACCAATCCCAGATTAGACGGATAAATATCTACCGACAAACTGCCAAAAACATAGGATCCTTCGGAGATTCCTTTATCACCAAATTGTTTTTGGAACAAAGAATTTGACACTTGGTTCAACAATTGATTATTGAGATTTTCTTTGAAACGCTCCAACTCCGTTTGTTGTTCCAGTCCAAGATCAGTGTCTTCTTTAAATTTATTTTGTGCTTCGGCTGAACTGAGCAACCACTGATAATTAAAAGTATCTCCTCCAAATGCCGGATTTATTGGTTTATAAACTAAATCTTGAGCATTAGAAACCAACGAATTTACCAGCAGACACGCTAATAGGATTACTATTTTCATTTGATTGTGATTTAAATATGTTAAAAAAATGCTTTGAAAACTGATGGACTACAATTTGGTTTTAATGTAAATCACTATAAGAATAAGATTCAACTCCTTGAAAATTAAACGCAAAATTTAATATTGCATAATTGATTTATTTTGCTTTTCTATATTTTTAAAATACTTGAAGACCTTAGAAGAAGCCGTTTGAGACATATATTTAAGAAAATCTTCTTCGGGCCGTGCTATAAATTCTTCGATGATTTCCCCATCGATATTGACGATGATTTTTGTTGTTCTTCCAAAAGTTAATTCTTCCTGAACGTAAATAATTTTATTCGAATTAATTTTGAGTTTAGAAAACTCGGAATAAAAGAAATCATAAAAATCGTTTCCTAATTTCGTTTTGGTCTCATTAGAAACAATTCCAATCATTTCTAATCCGTCATTGGGTTTCAAAACGCTTACTTTTGGTTCTTCTTCCTGACCAAATACAATGCGGTCTTTACCAATAATCACATTGTCTTCATCATAAATTAACAATAACACAATAATTTGGTCGTCTTTCCCTCTATTGATTTGCGTTTTAGAAAGAATCACTTTATTTATAGGCTCTAAGGTCATGCGCCCATCTTGCATATTACTGGATTTATTATCGTTTAATTTATTCTTTTTAAAAACAGACAGTTTAAATGAAATGTTTTTATATACTGCTTTCAGGTTTTCGGCTGTTCCTGTTATGGACAATATATTTTCTATTTCCTCGACTTCAATTTTGGCTTTAACTTCTTTATAAACCGTTTGGGACGAAATAGTTTGCATATTGGCGAAAAGCAAAATAAAAGCCAGTTTAAATATCAATGATTTCATAACCTAGTGATTAAAAATATAAATAGTCCCTGAATTTCCGGTTTGTGTAATTTTCAAATCTTTGGATATTGAATTTGATCCATTATTGTAGAGCGATAAATTATTTCCGTCCTGAATAATGGACATATTGGTTTCATTTACAGCATTGATAGAAAAATCACTTATAAAATTATTGGTTCCCGATTGCATGACAAATTGATTGATTTCGTCGGTATTTTTATAGAGGTCCAAAAAATTATTATATCCGTTCTGATTCACCATTACAGTGGTATTTTGACTTTGTAATGTGATATCCGAATAATTATAAGCACCTATCTGGGTCACTTGAATCAGATTATTATTTTGAAGAAAATTAGTCAGAGATTGCATTTGCAGAATTTCATTATTCTGATTAGAAATTATACCTGCATTCATTAAACCAAAAGAATCAGGAACAGAAATAGATTTTTCTTCCTGAGCAATACTATCGATTGCTATTAAACATCCGATACTACATAAAACACTATTTATTTTTGATTTCATGAGTTGTTAATTTTCTTGTCTTAAACATAAAAAAGCACAAATTCCCATTCTAATTATAAAAAGCGGCTGCGGAAAAGTTGAAAAATAAAAAGCGATGTTCCTATTAATTTTCACAATTAACGGAAGATTCTTTTTAAGAAAAATGAGTGTTGAATAAAAAATAAAGACTTGTTTTATTGGTATAAAAAAGGTGAAATTGAATATACAATTCCACCTTTTTGTTTAAGTAGTATTAGTTAGATTGCAATACAAAACTTGCATTAGCAGAACCCCATTGGTTCACTAAACTAATATGATCGTTACCGGTTTGGATTGTCCAGGCCATGTTACTATCACCAAATTGGTTTATAAATGAAGTGTTGCCCGCTCCTAACTGATCAGTTATCGCTACATTATCTTCACCCAATTGATATACATTGGCACCATTATAAAATCCAACTTGTAATACATTTGAATCATTACCTTCACCAACTTGCAATACATTTGAGTGGTTACCGGTAAGGAATTGTAAAGTTGTGGAAGAGTTATGTTTTCCTAATTGAGTTGTCATAGCCCAGTTAAGAGATCCTGCTTGTCCTATCACAGCATCATTTCTTCTTCCGTCTTGGTTAATAAACGCAGCATTAGCAACACCTAGTTGTCCAACATAAGCTTCATTACGACGACCATCTTGATTGACGTTTGCAAGGTTGAAAGCCCCACCTTGGTTTGTGTCAGATTCGTTGTGTCTACCGTCTTGATCAACAATAGCCATGTTTGCAAAACCTAATTGTAAGGCATCTGAATCATTTTGAATACCTGCTTGCGTGATCAACGCAGTATTGGCGATTCCGAATTGATTTACTGCACTCATGTTCCCTTGTGCAAAGCTTAAAGAAGCTACTAGCATCGCGGAGATGCTCAAAATTACTCTTTTCATAATAAATATATTTAATTGGTTATTAATACAAATTATTATGTAGGTTTTTCAAAAGTGATTGGGCAATCACTCGTATAATATTTAATACGAAATGCATTCGTAATTGATTGCTTTTTTAAATATCATACCCAAAGATAGGAAAGAATATCAATACAAATAAAATATAAAATACTGTTTTTTAGTATTTTAACTTAGTTTCCGACTAAATGCAAAACTAAGCCGACCAAGTGTCTGAATAAATAAAATTGAGCCTAAGAAAACAACTATTAATTATTTACTAACAACTTTATCAACAAAAAAAGAGGCTTTTTACAAAGCCTCTTTTAAAAAAAATATGAAAAATACTATTATTTAGTAAATAGCAATTCTCTGTATTTCGTTAAAGTCCAATATTCATTATCCACTAATAATTCTAATTTATCACAGTGGTTTCTGATGATTTCAAAATACGGTTTTACCTTATTGCAATATGCTTCTGCCATTTCTTGAGCATCAGTCAAATGATTTGCCGATTTTCTTTCTTCGGTCATCGCCTCAACTTTAGAATTGATTCCTTCAATATGATTTGAAATTTCTTTAATTAAGATAATTTGTTCTTTGGCAAGGGTTTTAAATTCGTCTCCAAAAATATCTTTTAATCCTTTTACATTTTCGATCAAGGTGTTTTGATAACGAATGGCTGTAGGGATTACGTGATTTTTTGAAATATCACCTAAAACTCTACCTTCGATTTGGATTTTCTTCGTGTACTCTTCCAATTCAATTTCGTAACGCGCTTCAACCTCAACATGATTCATGATACCCAATTCAGAGAATAAATCTAAAGCTTGTTTAGACGCTCTTGCTTTCAATGCTTCGGGAGTGGTTTTGAAATTGCTCAATCCTCTTTTTGCCGCTTCGATTTCCCAAGCTTCGCTGTATCCGTCTCCTTCAAAAAGGATTTTTTTAGATTGTTTGATATATTCTCTCAAAACATTAAAGATAGCATCATCTTTCTTCATGTCTTTAGATTCAATCAATGCATCCACTTCATTTTTGAATGCTCTCAATTGTTTTGCTACAATCGCATTCAGAGTTGTCATTGCATTAGAACAGTTTGCAGAAGAACCTACCGCTCTGAACTCAAATTTATTTCCAGTAAAGGCAAATGGAGACGTTCTGTTTCTGTCTGTATTATCCAAAAGAACATCCGGAATTTTACCAACTACATTTAATTTTAAATCTGTTTTTTCTTCGGGAGATAATTTTCCGGTTGTAACCCCTTCTAATTCTGCCAAAACTTTTGTCAATTGCTCTCCAATGAAAACTGAAATAATTGCCGGTGGCGCTTCATTTGCTCCTAATCTGTGATCATTACTGGCTGTTGCAATAGAGGCTCTCAACAACGATTCGTTGTCATTTACCGCTTTGATGGTATTAATAAAAAACGTCAAGAATTGTAAATTACTCATTGGCGTTTTACTCGGACTCAACAAGTTTACTCCTGTATCTGTTGCCAGCGACCAGTTGTTGTGCTTTCCTGAACCATTTACTCCCTTAAACGGTTTTTCATGAAACAACACTTTAAAGTCATGACGCTCTGCTACTTTTTGCATTACATCCATCAACAAACAGTTGTGATCTACCGCTAAGTTCGTTTCCTCAAAAATAGGAGCCAACTCAAACTGGTTTGGCGCTACTTCGTTGTGACGTGTTTTAACCGGTATTCCCAACAACATACATTCTTGCTCCAAATCTCTCATGTACGTTAAAGCACGTGTTGGAATAGAACCAAA